>ERZ795043.21-NODE-21-length-259566-cov-26.296966_pt1 | contig 259566 bp, 243 predicted proteins | sample MGYA00375127_ERZ795043 | MGnify/ENA primary metagenome ERZ795043 (study PRJEB30172, sample SAMN05518447) | compost metagenome | isolation source: Feedstock adapted compost from Newby Island compost facility, Milpitas, CA | place: USA:Newby Island compost...
CTGGGAGCCCAAGGTCCCCCTCGAAACCGGCCTCCTCCGCACCATCGAGTACTTCGACAAGCTGCTGAGCGAGGACAAGATGCCGACCGCCCGGCAGTCGCAGGCCTGAGAGCACTCAGCGCGAGACGAAGCCGTCGATATAGCGATTGAGACGGGCCCGGTAATGGGCCCAGGTGAATTCGCAGGCACGCGCCCGCGCCGAGAGCGCCATCGCCGTCCGCAGATCCCGGTCGCGATAAAGGCGTTCGATCTTTTCCATCAGCGCCTCGACGTCGCGGATCGGGACGAGGAATCCATCCTGGCCGTCACGGACGACCGAACCCGAGTTCGGCGTGGTCACGACGGGAAGGCCGCTCGCGAGCGCCTCATAGATCGCCAGCGCCGAGCCCTCATGGAGGGAGGGATAAACGAAGACATCGGCATCCTGGAACAGGCGGTGCACCTCGTGATACGGCACGTGCGCCACGTGCCGGAACACGTCGCGGTATCCGGCGAACGCGGAGTCGCGGCCGATCATCTTGCCGACGAGGACCAGCTCCGCATCGGGGAGTTTCAGGCGCTTCACCGCCTCGAGTAGGTAGCGAATGCCCTTGCGCTGGCTCAGCTGCCCGACGAAGAGGAGCCGGAATCCCTTGCGTTCGCGCGGCGGCGCGGGGCGGAAACGGTCGATGTCGACCCCGTAGGGAAGAACGAAGATCCGCTCGGCCGGGGCGCCGCGTTCGATCAGCGTGTCACGGACATAGTCCGACGGCACGAGTATGCCGTCGGCCTCGCGGATCTCGGCTTCCTGGCGGGCGACGAGCTCGTCCGGCGTCTCGACCATCGTTTCCGCGAATTCGGGCGCAAGCGCACTTTCCTCCCGGAACAGCTTCAGGGCGGCGCCGATATGGCCGACGACCTGGTTGAGAATGGACACAGCACCGACCTCGCGCGCGGCGCGTCCCGAGAACAGGGCCGAGCCGTCATGGCCGATGACCACATGTGGCGGCCGGCGCCGGATCTCGCGGGCGACGGCCCGGTCGAGGATGTCGTTGCGCCAGCCGATCACCCGCACGAGGCGGTCGGGGCTGGCACCGAGCCGGCTCATGGCGACGTGGACGGCCTCGGGCAGTGGGCGCAGATGGACGCGCCACGGATCGATCTCCGCGTTGGCGCGACGCCGAAGCTCGCGTTCGATCGGGGTGCGCAATGCTGCCGGCAGCAGGCCGACCGCCCGGGCGAGTCGACCGGCCGGCGCATAGAAGAACCCCGTGTGGAAGGTACAGTCGAAGCCGCCTTTCTGCAGGCCGGCGACCAACTCGTAGGCAAGATGGTTCGTTCCCGGATGATGCACGAGGACCCGTCGTCCGGCGCGCATCGCCGCGACGGCCGGATCCTCGGGCTGTGCGGTCGAATGCGGCTCAGCCATGGTCCTTTCTCAACAAGCCGATGCATTTGCGAAGGAACAGGCGCGAGAGCGCCCAGTCGTCTGCCGTCGGAACGAACAGCCGCACGATCGGCAGTCCCAGATCGCGCTTGAGCGACACGGCCATGACGCCAGCCGTGACCACCTGCGACAGCACGACGCTCCAGGCGGCACCCTCCAGGCCGAATGGCGGCATAAGTACGGCGATCAAGCCCGCGGCGGTGACGAGCCCGATCAGCTCCGCGCGGCTGATGACGAGCGAACGGTCCCAGGCCTTCAGTGCCTGCTGGAACATGAGCTTCGCGGCGAGCGGTGCCGTTCCGAGCAGAAGAACGCCGGCGATGGGAACCGCCGGAGCAAACGGCCGGCCGAAGAGAAGGGGCACGAGCCAGGGGATCAGGACCATCAGCGTGCCAATGGTCGCGACGGCGATCGCCATGCTGAACCGGAGATAGCGACCGAACACGACGATCTTGCCGCTGACCGTGTCCTGCTGGCTGATCTTCGGGAACGCGACGTTCGCCAGCGTATGGACGAGGATGAGCGGGCCGTTCGCCACCGTCAGCGCAACGACATAGAGGCCGAGATCGGCAGCCGGTAACCACAGCGAGATCACGGCCTGATCGAGGCGCTGGCGAAGCGAAAAGAGGATCTCGCCGACATGCACCTTCACGCCATAGGCAACGAGTCCCTTCATCACGTCCAGTCGCGGCCGCCACGAGATCCAGCCCCGGCGGTAAAGCAGGACGAAGCCGAGCAGGCCGGCCGCCAGCTGCGCCATGATGTAGGCAGCGGCGAAGGACGCGACCTCCGGGCCCGCCACGAGACTCAAGACCACAATGCCGGTGAAATAGACGACCGGCACGGCGGCGCGCAGCACGTTCCAGATCGTCATCTGCAGGTGGCCCTGGAACATGCCCCCGGTGAAGAGAGACATGAAATAGCTCGGCAGGAACGCGCAGAGGAAATACAGGGCGATGATCTCGACATCCGACCCGTACCCGGCGAGCGCGATCGGGATGACGACGAGGCCGATGGCGGCGAGCACGATCGTCAGCAGGCCGAGGAGGGCGGCGACGGCGGCAAACAGGTCGCGCGGGTTTGCCGCCCGCGTCGCCGCGCGATAGAGCATCGCGTCGTAGAGGCCAAGGTTGCCGAGTTCGGCGATCAAACCCGGCCACAACATGATCGCGGCAAGTTCGCCGCGACCTTCCGGCAGGAGCAGGCGCGCGGCGAGCAGGCCGGTCAGGATATTGAGCCCCTGGATCAGCGCCGTCGTGACGAAGGAGACGGAAATGTCCTTCATGTGCCCGGCCCGGCCAGTTTTCCGGGACAGACGGTTGCGAGCGCCTGCCGCAGCCCGGCCACGTCTTCCTCGAAGCTCCAGCGTTCGATGATGTCGAGGCTGCGCCGGCCCATGGCGGCGAGCCGCTCCGGGTCCGCGAGCACGTCGCGTATCGCGCGGGCGAGGTCGTCGACATCGTCCGTTCTGAAGATCGCGCCGTTCTCGCCGGGCCGAACGAGGTCGGGTGCCGCCCCCACCATGTCGCTGACGATCACGGCGCGTCCGGCGCACATCACCTCGTTGACGACCAAGCCCCAGGCTTCGCTGCCGGACGGCAGCACGAACGCATCGCACAAATCGTAGCAGCGCGGCAGTTCCGTCTGCTGCTGGAAGCCGAGGAACCGCACCGTGCCAGGGGGTAGACGCTTCGCTTCCGCCTCGAGGCGGGAGCGGAGCGGACCGTCGCCCGCGAACAGCAGGTAGGGACGCCGCAGACTCGGATCGCCGACTACCTTGGCGAAAGCGTTGATGAGCTGAAGCGGGCGCTTGCGTTCGATCAGCTTTGCCGCAAACAACAGGACCGGCCGGCCCGGCTCGAGGCCGAGCGCCCGTCGAAACTCTTCGCGTGTGGCCGAGGCCTTGAGGGCGTCGGCCCGGAACCGCGCATTGTCGACCGCGTACGGTACCGGAAAGATGCGTTCTTCCGGAATGCCGTGCTCGATGTAGTAACGGCGATTCAGGCTGCCGATGGCAAGGAACGCGTCGACGAAATGCCTGAGGCCGGCGAAGAAGACCCGTTTGGCCGCGCGCTTCACGGGCCCGCGCAATGCTGAGATCGGCGTCGCTTCGTCGCGCAGCAGAACCTTGATGCCCCGGCGTCGCGCGGCCGCCATCGCGGTCCAATGCAGCCAGCGCGCATAGCCGTGGATCCAGATCGCATCGAAGCCACCCTCCGACAGGCGGCGGGCCAGCCCGTAGTTGAGCGGCTTCCAGAATCCGAGGTCCTTTTCCTCGTGTGGCCCGAGAACGGGAAGGAATTCGTGCCGATAGCCGTCGACCAGCGGCACGTCCCACTCGATCGTCCGGCCGAAGTCATGGGCAACGAAGGGACGTATCGAAAAATCCGTCCCGAAGAAGACCTTCAGATCGATGTCCGGTTCCGCGCTGATCCGGCGCAGCAACGGCGCCTGATACTGGATCGGGTGCGTGACGAGATAGGCGAGTCGCAATTTGCGCATCGGGGTCGGAGCCTCGTAGCGCACCTCAGTCGGGCCGGACGCCCACGGCAACCGTCATATGGCGGCCGGTCACATCGTCCAGGATGGCGTGAACGCGCTCGTGAAAGCGGTGAAGATCGAAATAGTCCAGGCCTTCGGGCCTGATTCCCTTCGGCCGTGCGAGCGCGGCGCGAATTCCCGTCAGGATGTCAGTGGGATTTGCGGGATCGACCATGATGCCGAGCTTGCCGTCACGTACCGCTTCGCGGCTGCCGTCGACCGAGCTGGCCACGACCGGGCTGCCGCATGCCATGGCCTCGAGGAACACGATCCCGAATCCCTCGCCGCGGCTCGGCATCGCGAATACGTCCGCCAGGCGGTACAGATCGCGCTTCTCGGTTTCGGCCACATATCCGGTGAAGACGACATGGCCACTCAAGCTGAGGGAACGCGCCTTCGCCTCCAGTCTCGGACGGTCCGATCCGTCGCCGCCGATCACATATACCAGATCGGGGTATTCGCTGATGAGTTGCGGAAGGATGTCCAGAATCTGGTCGATGCCCTTGTATCGTTCCCGCGCCTCGAGCCTGGCGAGCGTCAGCAGGACGCGCTTGCCGGCGAGATTCCAACGGGCGATCAACGACGGATCGACGGGGCCGGGCGTGAATTCGGAAAGATCGACGGCATTGGGCAGAACGAAGCCGCGTGCCGCATCGACCGACGTCCAGGATAGGAAACGCGCCTTGGTGTAGCCACTGACGGCGACGAAAAAGTCGACCTGTCTCGTGAGCCGATCAGTCAACTGCCGCCCCGTCGGCTGCCATGCCTCGATACCGTGGATGACGAGGCCGAGCGGTGCCCGATGCAGGAGCCGTGCGGCGGCGGCGACGGGAAGCAGGTTGACATGGCCGCACACGATCAGATCGAAACGACGGGAGGTGAGGACGGTGTCCGCCACGTGCAGCAGCCATGTCGGCTTGGATCCGATCCCGTCGGTCCGATAATCCAACCTGGCCGGCAACGTCCCGATCGGATCGGGCGCATGGCGGGGAATCGCGACGATCTCCCGGGCGGTGGGATAGGCACAGAGCGCGCCGAGGAAATCGCGGTTGAACTTCGCGATGCCACCCCGGCCGCCGAACGCCTCGTGCAGGAGAACGAGAACCCTCATGCCGCACCTTTCTGTGCGGCATAGACTTGGCGTGCCCAGCTTCGCAGGCCGCGTTCCGCGGGTTCGCCGGTTCTGCCCGCGATCCAATCACGCACCGGCACGACGAATCCGGTCTTCGGGCGCTCGAGCACGTCGCGCGGCAGCGCGGTGCGCGGCGTCGCCGCCATGTCCCGTTTCGTCGGCGGGTGGGCGGAAGCCAGCAGCGGCGCGAGGCGCCGGACAAGCTCGACGTCGACGAACGGCACGCGGATCTCCAACGAGTACGCCATGCCCGCCCAATCGGCGTCGCGAAGAAGTTGGTTGCGCATATACCAGGATAACTCGAATGCAGAGACCTTCAGGCGCGGCGCAGCCATGCCTGAAACCGTATCGTCCAGCCGGCGCAACGTGTCGAGTTCCTGCAAGCCTTGCTCGACCATGTCGCGCGGAAGAATTCCGGTGAGCTCCCAGGGCATGAAGAGGCTGCGGCGCAGCAGATAGGCGCCCGACCATGTAGGCCCGTATTCGAGCAGTCCTGCGTATTTCGGCGACGTCATGCGTCCGATCAGCCCGGCGGCGACCATGCGGACCACCCGTCCCAGCGGCCTTAAAGGTGCGAGCGGGGCCAATGCCCGCACCAGCTTCGGAATCTGGGTGAAGCCGGGATATCCGCCGAACAACTCATCGCCGCCGAGGCCCGACAGCGCGACCTTCAACCCGGCCGCATGCGCCTCTTTCGCGACGAAGTAGGTGTTGACGCCGTCGATCGAGGGCTGATCCATGGCGTCGAGCAGCTTGTCGCGTTCGGCGGCGAACGCTTGGCCCGGCACCCAGCGCGTCTGATGCCGCGTGCCGCACTGCCGTGCGACGGCCTCGGCGAGCCTCGTCTCGTCGTTCTCGCCGCCCTGGAACTCGCGGAAGCCCAGCGTCAGCGTGTTCAGGTTGGTCGCGCCGGATTCGACGGCGAGCGCGACGATGGTCGTCGAGTCGAGTCCGGCCGACAGGAACACGCCGACCGGCACATCGGCGATCAGGTGGTGGGCTATGCTGTCGACGAGTGCGTCGCGCAGCATTTGGGCACGCGCGACCGGGTCGGCCGGTGCCGGCGCGACGTCGGTGAAGACGTTACGGAGATCGAAGAAGCGCGCCGGCTTCTGGGCGCCGGCGCGGTCGATCCACATCGTGCACCCGGCCGGCAGCGCCCGTATGCGGCGATAGAGCGTATAGGGGTCCGGCACGTAGCCCCACAGAAAGAAACCGACATGGCCGGCCGGTTCGGCAGTGGTGTCGATCTTTCCGCCCGCAAGCAGCCCCTTCACCTGCGACGCGATGCGGATCGTGCGGCCGTCGTCGGCGTAGTAGAGCGGCTTGATGCCGAATGGGTCGCGCGCGAGGAAAAGCCCCTTTCGGGCTTCGTCCCACAGCGCGAAGGCGTACATCCCCCTGAGATGCCGCACCATGTCCGGGCCATACCGGTCATAGAGATGCAGGAGAACCTCGGTGTCGGATTCCGTCCGGAAGACATGGCCGGCCTCGACAAGACGGCGGCGCAATTCGCGGTAGTTGTAGATCTCGCCGTTGAAGACGATGCGCAGACGCCCGTCCCCATGAACCATCGGCTGGTCGGCGACGGTCCGCAGGTCGATGATCGAGAGGCGCCGGTGTCCCAGCGCGACCCGCTCGTCGGCCGACCGCCACTCCCCGGCGCCGTCCGGTCCTCGCGTCGCCATGCGGTCGCGTATCGCCCGCAGCTCCGCCAGCTCGACCGGCGCGGCCGAATCGCCGTACGCGAAAAGAGCTGCGATGCCGCACATCTATTTGACCGCCACGGCCGGCATATTTGGGGGCAGGACCGTCCGGGTCGCTCCGGTCTCGACCACAAGACAAGGAAGGCGGAGCGCACGGCTCATCGTCGACATGGTCGGGTGGACAGTCTCCACCTGCCTGTCGGGTGCCAGCCGTTTGGTCGGGGCGTCGACGTAATGCCCGTAAATGCGTGCGCGATGGTTCGAGTGGAACATGGACAGAGGTGCGGATGGCGGGCTCGTATCGGCGGTTGTTCGCTGTCACGGGTCAAGCTTCTAGCACATTGCGCACCGTGACCGCAGACCGAAAGCCGACCGACGGGAGCTCGGTCGATCGGCCAAACGGCAGTTCCAGCGACGGACATGGAGAATTGGCGCCTGCCCGATACTCGTTCACGAACGCGACATGCCGGTCGACGGTACCGCGCTGCGCCCGCATGTCCTGCTCCTCGAACGACGGCACGAACAAGCAATACCCAGGGTCGCGCAAGGCGCGGGCCTGATGACGACTGTCGGTCACGACATCACCCACGCTCTCGATATCGAGCCCGATGGTGAGGATGCTCATTCCGGGACCGCGGTTTGGGAGGCGGGACAGGTTCCCGAAAACGCACGTGACGATGGGTCTATTCCAGGCCGGCGCCCGGCGATGGAAGAATGCGCCGCCGCCATGCGTTCTCCATCCGTCCGGTCAGACATTTGCAGATGACGGGTTGCCCGCTTTTTGTTAGCTCACCGCCGCCGGTCGGAGGTTCCCATTCGCATCGTCCACGTGATCGCTTCGCTTGCCGCCCGCACCGGAGGGCCGGCCAAGGCCGCCATCGACATGGCGCGGGCGGTCGCGCGTCTTGGGCATCGGGTCGACATCTTCACGACCGACCGGGGGCTGGCGGCGGACGAAATGCCGGTCCCGGGATGGTCGGTGGCGGGCGATGGCGTCGGGCTCCATTTTTTCCCGCAGCATTTTCCGGCCGCATTCGCGACGTCGTTTCCGCTGGCGCGCGCGCTGGCAAAAGCGATTCCGGCGGCCGACGTGGTTCATATTCACTCGCTTTATCTGTTCCATGTCTGGGCGGCGGCACGGCTATGCGCACGGCACCGTGTTCCCTATCTGCTGCGGCCGCACGGAACGCTCGACCCGTATATCTGGCGGCGCCACCGGTGGCGAAAGAAACCGCTGGAGCTCCTGTTCCAGAACCGTGTTATCCGCGGTGCGGCCGCGATCCATTACACAGCGGCCGAGGAGATGAGGCTCGCCCGGCCTTTCGTATTCGGGACGCCGGGCGTGGTGATCCCCAATGGTCTCGATCTTGCCGACTATGCCGATCTGCCGCCGCCGGGCCGATTCCGGGCACGACATCCCGAACTCGCCGGGCGCCGCATCGTCCTGTTTCTGGGGCGCCTCAACTTCAAGAAGGGGCTCGATCTCCTGGTGCCTGCTTTCGCCAAGGCCCTGACGGCGCAACCCGACCTGCATCTCGTCGTCGCCGGTCCGGACGACGGGATGCGCGCGAAGATGGACGCCTGGATCAGGCAGGCGGGCATCGTCGACCGCGTCACCTTCACCGGGATGCTGGCCCACGGCCCGAAGCTCGAGGCGTTCCGCGATGCGCTGATGTTCGTTCTGCCGTCCTATTCGGAGAACTTCGGCATTGCCGTGGCCGAGGCGATGGCTTGCGGCGTGCCGGTCGCCATCTCGGACAAGGTGAACATCTGGCGCGAGGTCGTGGAGGCCGATGCCGGTCTGGTCGGGCCTACGACGGTCGAGGCCGTCGCCGATCAGATCGTGCGCATCGCGGCGCATCCGGATCCGGAGGCGCTGGGGGCGCGCGGGCGACGGCTCGTCGAAACGAAGTTCGCCTGGGACAAGATTGCGCACGGTCTCGAGACCGTGTATCGCTCTGTCGCCGCGACCGGTCGGCCGCCACATCTTTCCCGATAACCTTGTTCGGCTGACGCCTCGGGCCCTCGTCCAACATGTTGCCGATTTCCATCGTTGTGCTGACGTACAATGCCGAGGCGACGATCGGCGCGACACTCGCAAGCGCCCGGCGCGTGAGCGACGACATCCACGTCGTCGATTCGTTCTCGACGGATCGCACGCTCGAGATCGCCACTGCCGCCGGGGCGCAGGTAGTTCAGCACCCTTTCGACAACTACGGCGCTCAGCGGAACTGGGCGATCGATACGCTTCCGCTCAAATATCCCTGGGAGCTTCACCTCGATGCCGACGAACGCCTAAGCGATGAGCTCGTCGCAGAGCTCGGTCGGCTGTTCGCGAGCGAGGTGCCGGCCGACATCGCCGGCTTCTACGTGCCGCGTCTTGTTCACTTCCACGGGCGCCCGCTTCGCCACGGCGGCATGTATCCCATTTATCATCTGCGCCTGTTCCGGCGTGGCCGGGGGCGGTGCGAAAGCCGAAAATACGACCAGCATTTCTATGTCGACGGACGGACGGGCAAGCTGCAAAGCCCGATGATCGACGACATCCGCCTGTCGCTCAGCGAATGGACGCAGCGGCACAATCGCTGGTCGGATGCCGAGGTCGACGAGCTGCTGGCGCCGGAGTCATCCGGCGTGATCAGGGCGGGCAAGGCGGGCGATCCGGTATCGGAGAAGCGCGCCCAGCGCGACTTCTACTACCGGCAGCCGCTGTTCCTGCGCGCGTTCCTGCTGTTTCTCTACCGCTACATCTGGAAGCGGGGCTTTCTCGACGGCCGCGAAGGGCTGATCTTCTACGTGCTGCAGACGTTCTGGTTCCGCTTTCTCGTCGACGCGAAACTCTATGAGCGTCGCAAGGGCAGGGACCGTTCATGACCACCCGCTGCATCCTCTGTGGCGGCGCGACGCGCGTGGTGCTGGCCGACGTTCGCGACAACCGGTTCGGCGTCCCGGGTACGTGGTCGATCCTGGCCTGCGATGATTGCGGGCTCGAGCAGACGAACCCGCTGCCGACCGCCGCCGAACTCAAGCGTCTTTACGAGACGTACTACAATTTCGCGCAAGTGCCGGGTGGCGACGGCGCCTACGCAGGCTGGCGCGAGCGGTTTCTGATGTCGCCGCTTTACCGGTTCATGCTGGCGGTCGACGGTGACATCTCTTTCCATGGCGAGAAGGGGGAAGGTCGCCTGCTCGACGTCGGCTGCAACGAGGGGCGCGGCCTCACGCTTTATCGGCGCAACGGCTTCACGCCGGAGGGACTTGAGCTCAACCGGAACGCCGCGACAAAGGCGCGTGCCCGCGGCTTCGTCGTTCACGACGTCGATCTCGACGCTTTCCAGCCTGATGCGCCGTTCGACCGGGTCGTGCTGTCGAACGTGCTCGAACACGCGCTCGACCCGCGGGCGATGCTCGCCGACGTGCACCGGGTCCTGCGTCCGGGGGGCGAAGTGTGGATCAGCCTGCCGAATGCGCGGAGCTGGCTGCGCGCCCTTTTCGGCCGCACCTGGATCAACTGGCACGTACCGTTCCACATTACGCATTTCTCGCCCGCATGCCTGAAACGCCTGCTCGACTCGTGCGGGTTCGATGTGATGGCGGAGCGGCAGGTGACGCCGGCCCTGTGGGTCGCGCAATCGATCATCGCATGGCTGTTCCCCGACCGGCCCGCGCGCCTGCGTAGCACGGCGCTGGTCGCCGGTCTCATGCTGATCGCACGTGGGCTGCTGTTCCCGGGGCTATGGCTCGGCAACGTTCTCGGGCGCGGTGATTGTCTGGTGATAAAGGCGCGGCGCCGATGAGAATTCTCGTCCACGACTACCCCGGTCAACCGTTTCAGCCGCAGCTGTCCCGGCACCTCGCCCGCCGCGGTCACGACGTGCTGCACGTCTTCTTCCAGTCATTCCAGAGCCCGCGCGGGGCCTTCGTCCGCCGGCCGGACGATCCGCCAGGATTCAAGGCGCACGGCATCACCCTCGACGAGCCGTTCGCCAAATACAGTTTTCTGAAACGCGTCTTTCAGGAGCGTGCCTACGGGTACCGCCTCGTCGAGACGATTGCGGCGTTCCGCCCCGACGTCGCCCTGGCCGGCAACGCGCCGCTCGACATTCAGGCGATCTCGTTCGATTACTGCCGCCGTCACGGGATTCCGTTCATCTACTGGCACCAGGACATCTACAGCCTTGCGATCGACCGCATCCTTCGGCGCAAGCTGCCGGTGGTCGGGGCGCTGATCGGGGCGCGGTACATCGCGCTCGAGAAGCGACTGCTCCGCGAGAGCGATCACGTCGTCACCATCACGGAAGACTTTCTGCCGATCCTGACGGCGTGGGGCGTGCCGCGCGATCACATCACCGTCATCGAGAACTGGGCGCCGCGCGAGGAGCTGCCGGCGCAGCCGCGCGTCAATGCCTGGGCGATCGAGCACGGACTCGCCGACAAGCTGGTGTTCCTCTATTCGGGAACGCTCGGGCTCAAGCACAACCCGGATCTTCTGCTGCAGCTCGCACGCCATTACCGGGACCGGCCGGACATCCGCGTCGTCGTGAACTCCGAAGGTCTCGGGGCGGACTGGCTGCGGGAGAACGGCCGCGGCCTCGACAACCTGATCCTGCTGCCCTTCCAGCCGTTCGAACGGATGCCGGAGGTGATCGCCACCGGCGACGTCCTGATCTCGATCCTCGAGCCCGAGGCCGGTATCTTTTCGGTCCCTTCCAAGGTGCTGACCTATCACTGCGCGGGGCGGCCGATCCTCGCAGCCATCCCGCCCGAGAACCTGGCCGCCCGCACGATCACCCGGAACCGTTCGGGGCTGGTCGTCGCCCCCGGCGACACCGACGGGTTCATCGCGGCCGCCGACCGTCTGGCCGGGGATCCGGCGCTGCGTGCCGAGCTCGGCAACAACGCCCTGGACTACGCCAACAAGACCTTCGATATTGAGGTCGTCGGCGCGCGCTTTGCGGCGCTTCTCGAGATGGCTGCGAAATCCTGATCCTGGTATTCGGAGGATGGCGACGGGAATGGTGCGCCGAAGGGCAGGAGCCACGGTGGCCGAGACTGGGGACGTATACATGGGTCGTATCGATATCGACCGGTTCTTCGCGAGCGAACTCGACGAGCATGCCGACGTCGTTGCTGCAACGCGCAACAATCTGGCGACTGAGTTTCGACGCCTCGTCGCCGCTGCGGTGAAGAGCCTTTCAAACGGCGGTAAGCTCCTGTTCTTCGGCAACGGCGGCAGCGCCGCCGACGCGCAGCATCTCGCGACGGAGCTGACGGTCCGCTACGTCCGCAATCGCAAGGCAATTCCGGCGATCGCCCTTACGACCGACAGCTCGGCGCTGACCGCGATCGGCAACGACCTCGGCTTCGATCTCCTGTTCGCCCGGCAGATCGAAGCGCTCGGCCGTCCTGGCGACCTTGCCATCGGCATTACGACCTCGGGGGCTTCGTCCAACGTGAACAAGGCTTTGGAGACTGCCCGCCGGATGGGGTTGACGGCGGCGGCCCTGACCGGGAAAGGAGGGGGCGTGACGAAGGAGATTGCCGATCCCTGCCTGATCGTGCCGTCCAATACCACCGCACGGATCCAGGAGATGCATATCATGCTGGGTCAGATGCTGTGCGGCGCGATCGAGCAGGAGCTCGGGCTGGTCTGACCGTTCGAGCCCTCGCCACGAGGCTGCCATGAGCCCGGACACCAAACTCGCCGCCCATGTGGACCGCTTCGGGTCGGTCCGCGTCCTCTGCGTCGGTGACGTGATGCTGGACTGTTTCGTCTACGGTCACGTCGACCGGATCTCGCCGGAGGCGCCGATCCCGGTCCTGCGGGTCGAGCGCGAAGCGGCCATGCTCGGCGGTGCCGGCAACGTGGTACGGAACATCGTGGGGCTCGGCGCCAGCGTGGAGTTCGTCTCCGTCGTCGGCAGCGATTCGGCAGGACTCGAGGTCACGGGGCTGGTCGGCCAGCTCCAGGGGGTTGAGCCGCATCTCTTGGTCGAACGTCAGCGCCAGACGACGATCAAGCGTCGTTTCGTCGCCGGCAGCCAGCAGCTCCTGCGCGCCGACCAGGAAACCGTCGCCCCGCTCGGCGAGGCGACGGTCGCCGACGTCGTCCGTCTGGTCCAGGCCGCCGTGGCGGACTGCGACGTCATGGTCCTGTCAGATTATGCGAAGGGCGTGCTGACGCCGCGCGGGCTTCAGGCCATGATCGCGGCCGCGCAGATCGCCGGCAAACCGGTGATCGTCGATCCCAAAGGGGTCGACTTCTCGCGCTACAGGGGCGCGACGCTGCTCAAGCCCAACCGGCGGGAACTCGCCGAAGCAACCCAGATGGACGTCGACAGCGATGCGGCCGTCGAACGTGCCGCCCGCAAGATCATCACCGCCTGCGGCGTCGAGGCCGTGCTCTGCACCCGGGGGGTGGATGGCATGACCCTGGTTACCAGCCAGGACGTTCATCACCTGCCGGCGGTGGCGCAGGAGGTCTTCGACGTATCGGGCGCCGGCGACACCGTCGTCGCCACGCTGGCCGTGGGCATCGCCGCGGGGCTGTCCTGGCTCGATGCGGCCCGTCTCGCCAACGTGGCGGCCGGTATCGTGGTCGGAAAGGTCGGTACGGCCGTTGCCTATGCGGCGGATCTGGTCCGTGCCCTGCATTCGGCCGATGCCGCGGCACGAGGCAACAAGATCGCCACGCGCACCGAAGCGGTGGAGGCCGTCGCCCGGTGGCGCCGCCAGGGGCTGCGTGTCGGTTTTACCAACGGGTGCTTCGACCTCCTGCACCCTGGTCATGTGTCGCTGATTGCCCAGGCGAAGGCGGCTTGCGATCGGTTGATCGTCGGACTCAACAGTGATGAGTCGGTCCGGCGTCTCAAGGGCAAGGACCGTCCCATCCAGGGCGAAGCGGCGCGCGCCTCGGTCCTCGCGTCGTTGGCGGACGTCGATCTGGTTGTCGTGTTCGAAGAGGATACGCCGCTCGCGCTGATCGAGGCGCTGCGGCCCGACGTCCTGGTGAAGGGGGCCGACTACCGGCTCGACCAGGTGGTCGGGGCCGATCTCGTCCAAAGCTGGGGCGGCCGCGTGCTGCTGGCGGAACTCATGCCCGGCCACAGCACCACCGCGACGATCCGGCGAATTGCCCACTGATTGCGGCCGCCGTCGATCTGCGAGCTTCGGGCGGAAACTGCTAGATATCCTGACACGTCACGGGGCCAGAGCGGGCTGCGGTCCCGCAACCATTGGGTCGCTCGACACGGCCCATCGCCGGCTGGGTTCGCGGCAGGCCCTGGAGTGCTGCGCGGCGCTGGGCAGCCCGATCCCGGATGCAGGACGTATGTTCCGGCGTCTCGGCCACGTGCCCTAGGGCGGTACAGGCCAGGGAGTCGGCCGCCCGCTGCTTGGCGATGAACGTCTCGATACGGCTGACGAGGGGCGGTTCCGCGGGCGCCGGCGACGAAGGGAGTCCATTCTGCTCGGCGGATGCGCCGAGAAGTCCCAGCATCAGCAATGCAAGTGACGATACCCGCATATACCTTTCGCGCCCGATGCGGCCACCTTTTGGCATAACAGTAATTATGCCGGCAAGTCTTTGCGCAAATAAATTGTGAGATGTGCCGGTAAAGACAAGATTAAGACGTTCGGAAGACGGGTATTGACCGGCAATTGGTCAGCGGGTCCGGCCGCCGTCACGGCTCCGGATCGAGGATGCGTCGAAGACGATCGGCGCTGATGCGGGCGAAACGGATCAGGATCTGACGGCGGCGGGCCGGGCTCATTGTCGGTGCGGCCATTGCCGGACGATGGCTGACCGCGTCATATGCGTCGGCAACGATCAGGCCGACCTCGGCCGGAAGCAGGCCCACGGGGAACCCGGCAGGGACCGCGAACGCAAACCAATCACAGTAGTCGAGGTACTCGCGCCACTTGCGGTCCGCCCGGTAGTCCGCTGCCGTGGTCTTGATCTCGACGATGAGGAAACGGCCGCCTTCGTCGAGCGCGATCAGGTCCGCGCGGCGGCCTGACAACAGCGGGAACTCGGTCAGGCAGCGCCACCCCTGTCGATCGAGGGCACGGCTCACGCCCCGGGCAATGGCGCGCGCATCGGGCGTCAAGGGATCCGGAACAGAGGGCGTGACAGCGTCCATGGCGACGAGAGGCGGGTGGCGTATCGGCGCGCCATGAACGGGATTGGCGCGCCCATGCGGTGGGCTAATATCGCATCGGCCATCAACAAGGAAGCTGCCGATGCCGAAATCCACGAAAAAAGCCTCGAGAAGCGTGTCGCGGAATGGCGGGCGACGCCGACCGGCACCCCCATCACCCGTGGCGCAGGCGCGGATCGACCTCGCGGCTGCACTGCGGTGGGCGGCCAGATTGGGCCTGAACGAAGGAGTCTGCAATCACTTCAGCCTGACGGTGCCGGGGGCGGAGGATCTCTACCTCGTCAATCCGCACGCACTCCATTGGCACGAGATCCGCGCCAGCGATCTGATCGTGGTCGACGGCCAGGGGAGGACCGTCGAGGGTGATCTCACGATCGAGGCGACGGCCTTCTATATCCACAGCCGGATTCATCGCGCGCGGCCCGACGCGAAATGCGTGTTGCATACGCATATGCCGTATGCGACAGCTCTCACCATGATCCAGGGCGGCCGGCTCGAGCCGTGCGTCCAGAGCGCGCTGCGATTCTACGGCGTCGTCGCCTACGACACCGACGTCGGCGGGTACAACGGGCTTGCCCTCGATACCGCCGAAGGCGACCGGATGGCGAAGGCGCTCGGCGACAAGCGGGTGTTGTTCCTGGAGAACCACGGCGTCATCGTCGTCGGCCCCGACGTGGCGACGGCCTTCGACGATCTTTATTACCTCGAGCGTGCAGCGCAGGCGCAGGTGCTGGCGATGTCGACGAGTCGACCGCTGAAACTCGTCGGCGACAACATCGCCCGGACCGTACAGCAGCAGATCGCAGCCGACCTTCCGGTCTATGCGCGCAACCACTTCGAGGCGCTGAAGCGTCTCCTGGACCGCGACGATCCCGACTGGCGTCGCTAGCGGCTCTCACCCCCTCTGGGCAACGGAGCGGAGGGGACGCGGCCGGCCGACCGGCTTTGTCCGCGTCCGCGCCGTACTCGCCGGAGGCAAGGAGGCATTCGTGTTCGGCATTCGACGGAACCCGGAGGGCGCAGGGTCCGGCGTCGTCGTTGGCGCGGCCGCCGCTCACTTCGGCTCGAAGCGCAGGGCGACCCCGTTCATGCAGTAGCGCAGCCCCGTCGGCGCCGGCCCATCGTCGAACACATGGCCCAGATGGCCGCCGCAACGCCGGCAGTGCACCTCGGTCCTGACCATGAAGAAGCTGCAGTCCGTCGAAGTCTCGACCGCACCATCGATCGGCGCCCAAAAGCTGGGCCAGCCGGTGCCGCTGTCGAACTTCGTGTCCGACGAGAACAACGGTTGACCGCATCCGGCGCACCGGTACATACCGGCGCGTTTCTCGTTGTTGAGCGGGCTGGTGCCGGCGCGCTCGGTGCCGTGTCGCCGCAGAACCTGGTACTGCTCAGGCGTCAGCAGGCGCCGCCATTCGTCATCGCTTCTGACCACCTTGTCTTCGTTCTCAGCGTCGCCGGGGGCTTGGGAGTTTGTCATCGCCGTGCCTGTGGTCCGTGTGGGTTCGATCGCAACAGGCTAGCCGGTGGGCGTTTCGGCGGCTACCCGTCCGTCGGGTGCGACGGTAATCCGGTCGACGTCGCGGGCGACCCGGGCGCCCGGGAAGACGCGTCGGCACGTTTCCGCTTCGCCGCACGCAAGGCGCGCCCGATCCGGCCCGGGCGGACTACCAGACGCTTTGGGCCGTTCGGTTCGGCAGCACCGGCCGCCTTATAGTCCGCTTAGTCCGCGAACGTTCCGACCGGAACGCCGGTGACATCGACCCGCATCATGAACACGCTTCCGGAATCCGGAACGCGCGCAAGCGTGTCCTGGGACAGGCCGTCACGCAGGCTGGTGAAGAACAATGTGCGCATGTCGGGCCCGCCGAAGCATGGCATGGTCGGCGCCGGCACCGGCACGGGAATGCGCGCGAGCAACGTGCCGTCGGGGGCAAAACGGTTGATGCAGCCGGCCGAGACGCCGCAGCTCCAGTAACATCCCTCGACGTCCGTCGCGCCGCCGTCGGGACGGCCTTCCTCGTCCGCCAGCGTGCGGATCCGGTGGCGTCCGGAGATCGCGCCGGTGGCGGCGTCGAAGTTCCAGCGGTCGATCCAGGGGCCGCGGGAGTCCGAATGGAACATCGTGCGGCCGTCCGCCGACCACGCGAGGCCGTTCGAAATCTTGAGGCCGTCGATCTTGCGCTCGACCCTGCCGTCGGCGGTGACTCGGTAGAGCGCCGCAACCGGCTCCTTCGTTGGTCGGTCATCCATGCTGCCGACCCAGAAGGCGCCATCCGGCCCGACCTTGCCGTCGTTCAGCCGATTGGTCGGTCGGTCTTCCTCGACGCGCGCCAGCAGCTCGAGCTTCTCGGTCCGCATATCGAAAAGATAGACACCGTTTCCGATCGCGACGACGAGCCGGCCGCTGCGGGCGATCCCGAAGCTGCCGACCGGTCCGTTGAAGGTCCATTGGCGCCGCCGGCCGGTGGCAAGCTCGAGGGCGTATATCTCCCTCGACAGAATATCCGCCCACAGCAGCTGGCCGTGCTCGGCGTCCCAGACGGGCGATTCGCCGACGCGGCAGGGCATGCGGACAAGGCATTCGATCGTGTACATGGATCCCACGCGGGTTGGGTGTGGCGATGCGAAACGGACTAGGGTCGGTCCGGCCAGAATAGCCGCCTTTGCCGCCGCTGTGACATGGTTCTCGACGGCGGTGCCGCCGCCGCCGCGGTCCCCGCCGAGAACGACTTTGCAATCGGCAGTCGAATGGGATAGAGGCGGATGCCCACCGCCTGCGGTGGATCGACACGAGAAGGGGAGTTGAACATGCCAGGACGTCTAGCGGGAAAGCTTGCGGTATTGACGGCAGCCGGTCAGGGAATCGGCCGCGCGACCGCACTGGCATTCGCGGCGGAAGGGGCGCGGGTGGTCGCGACTGACATCAACGAGGATGCGCTTGCTGCGCTGAAGAAGGAGGCGCCGCAGATCGAGATCCGCCCGCTCGATGTCCGGGACGGGGCCGCGATCAAGGCGCTCGCGTCACAACTGGGGGCGGTCGACGTCCTGTTCAATTGCGCCGGCTTCGTCCACCACGGCACGATCCTGGAATGCTCCGAGGCCGACTGGGACTTCTCGTTCGATCTGAACGTCAAGTCGATGTACCGGATGTGCCATGCGTTCCTGCCCGGCATGCTGGGCGCGGGCGGCGGCAGCATCATCAACATCGCCTCGGTCGCCTCGAGCGTGAAGGGGATTCCCAACCGCTTCGTCTATGGCGCCACGAAAGCCGCGGTGATCGGTCTCACGAAATCGATCGCGATCGATTTCATCACGCGCGGCATACGTTGCAATGCGATCTGCCCTGGTACCATCGAGACGCCTTCGTTGGCCGAGCGCATGAAGGCACAGGGTGACGTCGAGAAGGCGCGGGCCGCTTTCATCGCCCGACAGCCGATGGGGCGGCTGGGTCGGCCCGAAGAGGTCGCGCAGCTTGCCGTCTATCTCGCCTCCGACGAGGCTGCGTTCACGACCGGGGCCATTCACATCATCGACGGCGGTCTCACGCTCTGATCGATCTCGCGTCAGGCCAAGCGCAACGTCCGGCGCGACGAGAGGTTTCGCCGCCGCCACACCGGTATGGTCCTGCCGGGTGGGCCGATCGGCCGCCCACCCGGCATGGCCCGTGGGCCGCGTTTCAGCCGCGCCCGATGAAGGGCATCTTGGTCGCCATGACCGTAAGGAACTGCACGTTGGCGTCCAGCGGCAGGCTTGCCATGTAGACCACGGCCTGCGCGACGTATTTCGGATCCATCGTCGGCTCGGGGGCGATCGTGCCGTTGGCCTGGAGCACGCCTTCCTTCATTCTGGCCGTCATCTCGGTCGCGGCGTTGCCGATGTCGATCTGGCCGCATGCGATGTCGTATTTGCGACCATCCAGCGAGGTCGACTTGGTAAGGCCCGTGATCGCATGCTTCGTCGCGGTATAAGGGGCGGAGAACGGCCGCGGCGCGTGTGCCGAGATCGAGCCGTTGTTGATGATCCGCCCGCCGCGCGGCTGCTGCTCCTTCATGATCTTGAAGGCTTCCTGCGTGCACAGGAAGGCGCCGGTCAGATTGGTGTCGACGACCGCCTTCCACTGCTCGTAGGTGAGATCCTCGAGCGGGATCGCCGGGGCGCCGATGCCCGCGTTGTTGAACAGGAGGTCGAGACGGCCGAACGTTTCCTTCGTTTTGGCGAAGAGTGCCTTGACCGATGCCGGATCACCGACGTTCGTGGGAACGGCCAGCGCGCGTCCGCCTGACGCCGTTATCTCGCTGGCGACCGCCTCCAACGCCTCCTTGCGGCGCCCGGCGAGCACGACGGCGTAACCCTCCTTGGCAAGTGCGAGCGCGACGGTCTTGCCGATGCCGGATCCTGCCCCGGTAACCAGAGCGACTTTTCCTGACGAACTCATTTGCTGTTCTCCTCCTTTGGACTCTCGCGCTCCTGCGGGAACGTCGTTCTTTCGCGATGCGATAACTCGGCTCGCCGATCAAAGATGCCAGCCGCCAGTTGAGGTTCAACCTCGGTGTGCGGCTGGTGTCAACGCCTCCCGTGCATCGGCACGCATGGCGGCCGTGCCGGAAACGCCGGGCGCGGGCTGCGGCGGCTTGCGCCATTATGGGCTTCTGTGGTTCCTGACGGCATGGTCATCATATCGGCACCTGGTTCACCGGGCATCGGGGGTATATCCGTGGACGATCGGCGCGTGGCAATCATCGGGTTCGGGGCGATCGGTTCGGAAGTCGCGGCGGGTCTTCGGGTCGGTCTGGCGGGAAGCGTGGATCTCGCCGTTCTGTTGCGTCCGGATTCGCCGCGCCGGGGAAGCGTGCCTGACGGAATCCGCCTGCTTCGGGATATGCAGGAACTGCTTGCCTGGGCGCCCGACCTGACGGTCGAAGCGGCCGGCCACGCCGCGTTGGCGCAATACGGAGCGAATTGTCTGTCCGCGGGCCGGGACCTCGTCGTTTCGTCCGTGGGCGCGCTGGCAGATGACGCGCTGCGCGAACGGTTGATGACGGCGGCAAAAAAGGGCCGGGCGAAACTGATCGTGCCCTCGGGTGCGGTCGCGGGTCTCGACTATCTTGCGGCCGTTCGCGGCGTCGCCGGCACGCGCGTGACCTATGTCTCGCGAAAGCCGCCGGCAGCCTGGGCGGACGAGCTGGCGCGGTTGGGGTTGCGTCCCGAAGACGTGAGGCACGAGATCGAGCTGTTCGCCGGCTCTGCCGCCGAGGCGGCGCTCAGGTACCCGAAGAATCTCAATGTGGCGGCGACACTCGCGCTCGGCGGCATCGGAATGGACGCGACCGACGTTCGCGTGGTCGTCGATCCCGCCGCGAGTGGAAATCAGCACGAGGTGATCGTGAACGGTCCGGCGGGTGAGTGCCGAATCTCCCTGGTGAACCGACCCTCGCCGGGGAACCCGAAGACGTCGTGGGTGACGGGATTGAGCGTCACGGCTGCGATCGCCCGCTACTTTGCGCCGCTGCGAATCGGCTGACGGTCCGGCGGACCGCGTGCGGGTCGGTGGGACTGGCGGCCGGATTATGCCGTCATTTCCCGATCCGGGCGTCGGAAGGTGACGGCAAGAAGGATCATGGCGGCGCTCAGTCCGGCCAGCGCTAGGAATGCCGGGACGAAGCTGCCGGCGAGGCTGCGGATCCAGCCAAGCACCACGGGGATGAGTGCCGCCAGAAGGTAGCCGGCACCGAGGGACAGCGCCGTGAGCCGGCTCGCGCCCTCGGCATCCGCGGCATGATCGATCGGCAGGTTGAGGGCAAGGGGAAAGATCGATCCGATGCCGAGGCCGAGCAGGACGGCCCACGCGACCGGAGCCGTGGTCGGCGCGAGCGCCACGAGCGCGAAACCGACGACGGACGTTATCAACCCCACGATCATCAACGGACGGCGGTCGGGCCAACGATCGGCAAATGTCGCGAAGCTGATCTGGATGAATACCTGAGACGCCGTGACGGTCGCCAGCAGCGCACCCGCCTGTGTCGCGTTCCAGCCCAATTCTTCATAGAACGCGACGAACCAGGTTTGCGTCGCCCAGAACACGCCGAAGGTTCCGGCCGAGAACAACGTGATTCGCCAGGCGAGATCGCTCCTCCATGGCAGTCCGGCGACCTTCTGTGTCGGCGCCGAGGCCTGTGACCGGCGGGCGAACGGAGCCCACGCGATCAGCGCGGCGATGGCGGGAACGGCCCAGAGCGCAAGGGCCCAGGCCCAGCTGCCGAGCATCACGTATATCGGCGCGGTGACGGCAACCGCGGTGGCCGCGCCAAGCGTCATGCACATCGAATAAAGACTCATCACCGATGCCGACCGCTGTGCGAAATGGCGTTTGACCACCCCGGGCACCAGGGCCTGTCCGACCGCGACACCGGCGCCGACAAGAAGTGCTGAACCGAACAGCACCTCGGATGTGCCGATCGCACGCGAGAGAATGGCCAGCGCGGTCAGCGCGAGGGCGCCGAGCAGCCCACGCTCGAGGCCGAAGCGCGCCATGATGAAAGGGACAAGAAACGGAAACACGCCCATGCAGAACAGCGGGATGCTGGTCAGAAGGCTGGCCATCGCGTGCGTCAGCCCGAGTTCGGCGCGTATCGTTTCCAGCAGCGGCGCGACCGACGAAATGCCGGGGCGCAGGTTGAAGGCTACGAACAGGGTCGCGGCGAGAAGGAACCCGCGGGCAGAAAACGATCTGGGCGCCATGTTCATGCTCGGATCGTCGACGTCAGCGTGGAACGTACCATGCCAGGAGCAGTGCCGCCGTGAGTACGGACAAAGCCGTCGAAATGACGACGCTGCTCGCCGACCGCTGGACGTAGAGGTCATACCGCCGCGCCAGAATGAACGGGTTGACGCCGGTCGGCAGGGCGGCGATCACCACGGCGACGGCCGTGTCGATCGGCTCCAGGTGAAAGACGTGCGTTGCGAGCAGCCAGACGAACGCCGGGAAGATGACGAGCTTGAGGAACACGATCACGGCGATGTCGCGCATGTCGCCGCCGATGCGAAAACCGGCAAGCGTGCCTCCCAGCGCGAATAACGCGGCCGGCGCTGCCGCCCCGGCAAGCATTCGTGCGAACGTGTCGAGCGGCGCCGGAACGGACCAACTCGTGTAGCCCCAGGCGGAACCGATGACGATCGCCAGGATCAGGGGGTTCTTGACCAATGCCGTCGCGGTCGTAACCACGATCTTGCCCGGCCGGCCGCGGTCGCCGCGTCCGATCTCGATCAGTACGGTGGCGACGGAAAGGAGAATGGCCGCGTGCAGGCCGACGATGAGAAGCGCCGGGGCCTGTCCGGCCGTCCCGAAAGCGGTGAAGACCAGTGGAATGCCGAGCATGACCGCGTTCGAGAACGTGGCGTTTATCGCCATGAGCGCCTGCTTGGCGAGATCGAGGCCGAAGGCGAGCCGGCCGATCAGCATGGCCACCGCAAATACCGTCAAGGCGCCTGTATAGTAGACGAACACGACGTCGACGTTGGGGGCGTTGCTCAGCACGCCGCCCGCCGTGCTGCGGAAAAGGAGCGCAGGGATCGCGAGATAATAGACGAAGTCGCTGATGCCCTTGATGCCGCCCGTATCAAGGATCTTGGTGCGTGCAATCACGTAACCGCACAGGATGAGCGCGAAGACGGGCAGGACGATCTCGACGGCAATCAGCATTCGGAAATCAGGATCAGTTCAGGGCGTGAGCGCGTTCCCGTCGACCGGAACCAGCACCGGCCGGCACGGATGCGCCGTTTGTCAAGCGGTGGCAGCTTTCGGAAAGCGTCTGCGAAGGCAGCCGAGACTAGGCGCGGAACGACGATCGCGCAAGACAGGCGTCATTGTGGTTTGACCTGCCCGTCATGGGCGCGAACAGGTTTGCCGGCAGGACGCATCACGATGCGCTGCGGGGTCGGCATGACGCTGTTCCCATTCGCGCACGGCCGGTCAAATTTTCTTCATCGAGTCTGTTACTTTATTTGGTGTGGACGTCCTGCGGCGTTTGGCGTTACCCGACCCTCCGTCTCTGTATTGGAAGGGCTGTGTCATGCGATCGAAAGGGTTGGGCGTCGTTGCATTCGTCGTGGCCGCGGCGGTTTCGGTCATCGCGGCATTCGACCCAGGCCTGGCGCAGACGATCAAGGTGGGAGCGCCTCTTCCTTTGACCGGTCCGCTGTCGCCCGAGGGAACGAAGCTCCGGCAGGGATACGAGCTGTGGCTGGAGGAGCTGAACAAGGCCGGCGGCATTCAGACCGCCGGTTCCCGCGCGAATGTCGAGCTTGTCTTCTATGACTACCAATCAAACACGCCGCGCGCGGTGCAGCTCGCCGAGAAGCTCATCGTCGACGACAAGGTCGATTTCCTGTTTTCGCCGTTCGGATCTGGTGCCGCGAAGGCGGCGAGCGTTGTCGCCGAGAAGTACGGCGTTCCGATGCTGGCTTCGACCGCATCGTCTGCCGAGGTGTTCGACCAAGGGTACAAGAATCTCTTCGGACTATATACCGACAACAGCACGTTGTCGGAGCCCATCGCCGACCTCGTCACGAAGAAATCTCCCGACATCCGTCGCGTCGCGATACTGGCGCGCAATGATCTGTATCCGATGTCGCTCGCCAACGAGTTCGAAAAGTCGGCCAAGGCGCGGGGGCTTCAGGTCGTGTTCTTCGAGAAGTATGCCATCGGCACGATGGACCACTCGGCCGCCCTGACGCAGATCCAGGGGGGGCGTCCGGATTGGATCGTCGTCACCGGTTACATCAATGACCTGATCCTTGCCCGTAAGCAGATGGGGGATCTGCGCCTGACGGCTCCCGTCGTCACGATGATCAATGGGCCGGCCTACAACGAATGGATCGAGGCGACCGGCGCGCTCAGCGAGAACATCACGACCGCAAGCTGGTTCCATCCGGTACTGAACTATCAGAGCAAGGATCTGTTCGGCTCCACGCAGAACTTCGTCCGGCTGTTCAAGGACAAGTACGGAAGCGAACCTGATTTCACCCAAGCCTCGGGTGCGGCGGTCGGCGTGATTCTTCAGCAGGCGATCGAGCGTGCGGGTTCGACGGACCGTGATGCCGTCCGCGCCGAGCTCGGGAAGGGGAATTTCGAAACGTTCTTCGGCCTGATCAGCTTCGGGCCGACGGGGATGGCGAACTCCTACGTGCCGCCGGTCTATCAGATCCAGGACCGGCAGGTGAAGGTGATCTATCCCGAGGCCGTGAAGACCGGCGAGTTTCGGCTGGGTGTCCGCTGATGCGGCCCTGCCGGAAGAGAGCGGAAGGGGCATGCTCGCGCAGATATTCGTCAACGGCCTTCTGCTCGGAGCGCTCTATAGCGCGATCGCGCTTGGCTTTTCGCTCGTGTGGGGCGTTCTCAACATCATCAACATCCTGCACGGTTCGCTCATCGTGCTGGGGGCGTATCTGGCCTTCTTTCTCAATGCTTGGTTCGGCATCAGCCCGTTCGCGGCGGCGCCAGTCGCGGCGATGGTTCTGTTCATTCCGGCATTCCTGCTGCAGCTCGGCGTCATCAACCGCGTACTCGCAAAGCCGGTCTTGATCACGCTGACGCTCACGTTCGGACTGAACCTGATGCTCAACAACGCGATGCTGACTGTCTTTCGAGCGGACTACCGGAAGGTCGTGCTCGATCCGCCGCTCGGTGTCCTCGACATTGCCGGCCTCGCCGTTCCGGTCGATCGCCTCGCGGCCGGCGCGGGGGCCATCTGTCTCGTCGCGCTCGTCTGGTTGTTGACGCGCACGACCCAGATCGGCCGGGCCATCGTCGCCGTCCGCATGGATCGTGACGCCGCCGCGCTCATGGGGATTCCCGTGGCGACGGTTTACGCATTGACATTTGCCCTCGCTGCCGCGGTTGCCGGTGCGGCCGGCGCGCTGCTCAGCGCGATCTTTCCCATCTCACCCGTGGCGTCGGCCGGCTATCTCGGCAAGGCGTTCGTCATTTGCGTACTGGGCGGGCTGGGCAGCATCCCCGGCGTCGTGGCGGGAGGATTCGGTCTCGGCATCATCGAAAGCTACGGCGCGCTGTGGCTCGGGCCGGAACATGCCGGTACCGTCGCGTTCGTGCTTCTGCTGCTGCTGTTGCTGTTTCGACCGAACGGACTGTTCGGCAGGAAGGGCTTCGAATGAGTGGCCGGCCTGCCGTCGTCCAGGATGCAGCGATTGCGTTGATCGCGGTCACGGCGGTCGCCGCCGTCGCCGTGCTGGGCGACAACTATGTTGTGCGCCTTGCCACGACGTTGTTTCTCTACGCCTCGCTCGCACTTTCCTGGAACCTGATCGGCGGATACGCCGGATATCCTTCCTTCGCGACAGCCGCGTTCTTCGGCCTCGGCGCTTACGCGAACGGCGTGCTCCAGGCCGCCGGATTGCCATTTGCCGTTGCCTGGATCGGGGTTGCCGGCATTGCGGCGGTATGCGGGGCGTTGCTCGGCTTCTGCATCCTGCATCTTCGAGGGCACTATTTCGCGATCGCCAGCCTCGTCGTCGGTGATGTCCTGCGCGAGATCGTGAACTCGTGGACGTCGCTGACCGGCGGCGGAATGGGCATGAATCTGCCGTTGATCGCCTTTTCGGCGGATATGCAGGCGCGGTTCTTCATGGGGGGCTTCTTCGGTCTCGCGCTTGCCGCATTTCTCGTGGCGCGCCTCATCGACAGACGTCCGCTCGGCTTCACGCTCCGCTGTATCGAGCAGAACGATACCGCCGCGGCCATGCTCGGTGCCGATACCCGGTTCGCCAAATCGGCCGCCTTCACGATCGCATGCATTTTCGCCGGCGCTGCGGGCGCCATCTATGCGTCCTGGGTCAGCTACATCGATCCGACCGACGTATTCGATGTTCTCTATTCGGTGAAGCCGATCATCATGGCGCTGCTGGGCGGTATCGGGACCGTCACGGGGCCGGTGATCGGGGCCGTCGTGTTCCTCGGGCTGGAAGAGCTCTTCTGGCGCAACTTTCTCGAAACCCACGAGGGCGTTCTCGGCCTTCTCGTCGTACTGCTCGTCCTGTTTCTTCCGGACGGGATCCATCGGCTTCTCACGATCGGTCGACACCGCACATGGCGAGCGGCTGCGTCATGACCCCGATTCTCGAACTTCGTAATCTCTCGCGTCATTTCGGCGGTGTAAACGCGCTCGATGGCGTGACACTGTCCGTCGGCGAGAACGAGGTCGTCGGTCTGATCGGCCCGAACGGTGCGGGCAAGACGACGCTCGTCAACGTCGTCACCGGCGTGCATGCGCCAAGCGGGGGCGAGGTCCACTTCTGCGGCGAGAGAATCGACGGACTGCGCAGCGACCGGATTGCCCGCCGCGGAATCGCGCGGACGTTCCAGATCGTGCAGCCGTTCCCGCGGCTCACGGTTCTCGACAACGTCGCCGCTGGTATCCTGTTTTCCCGGCGCGCATCCAGTCTGTCTCGCGCGCGAGACTTGGCGGCAGAGTATCTGGCGTTCACGGGACTGTACGAAGCGTGCAACCAGGTTGCCGCGACGCTGACGCTCGCCGGACGCAAACGGCTCGAGTTGGCGAAAAGCCTGGCGACCGACCCGAAGCTCCTGTTTCTCGACGAGGTCAATGCCGGTCTCAATACGGCAGAGATCGATGCAGCGCTGGAACTGATCGGCCGGATTGCCGCGCGCGGCATCACCATCGTATTGATCGAGCACGTCATGAAGGTGGTGCGCCGGGCCTGCCGCCGCGTCATCGTCCTTCACCAGGGAAAAGTGCTTGCCGACGGCCCGACCGGCTCCGTGTTGGCGGACAGGCGTGTCGTCGATGCGTATCTGGGGGCGCGCGCCGTGCCTCCCGCCCAGGTGGGGGCCATCGCATGATCGCGCCTCTGCTCGAACTCGACGGGGTCACCGGCGGTTACGGCGACATCCGAATTCTCTGGGGTGTCGGTTTATCGGTTGCGCCGGGGGAGATCGTCTGTCTCATCGGCTCGAACGGTGCGGGAAAGACGACCCTGCTCAAGGCGATCTCCGGGCTCGTCCGCGTTACGTCGGGGACGATCCGTTTCGAAGGGCGGGACCTGTCCGCGGCCACGCCGCGCGACTTCGTGCGGGCCGGCATCATCCATGTTCCCGAAGGGCGCCGCCTTTTCGCCGGCATGAGCGTGCGGGACAATCTTCTTCTTGGCGCTTTTCAGCGGCGTGACGGCCGGGCGGCCATTCGGCGCGATCTCGACCGCGTTGCGGCGCTGTTTCCGGTTCTTGCCGAGCGTTGGCATCAGGATGCAACGACGCTGTCCGGCGGCGAGCAGCAGATGTGCGCCATCGGACGGGGACTGATGGCGGCGCCGAAGCTCTTGATGATCGATGAATTGTCGCTCGGCCTCGCGCCGACGATGGTGGACAAGCTTGTCTCGGCCCTGAGGCAGATCCGGGAGAGCGGCGTGACGCTGCTCGTCGTCGAGCAGGACGTCTCCGTGGCCCTCTCGTTTGCCGATCGCGGATTCGTGCTCGATCGTGGCCGCGTCGTGCTGGCGGCGAGCACGGCGGCGCTGTCTCATGATCCGCGGATTCGCACGGCCTATCTCGGGGTTGACGAGGCGGCGTGACAGTGATGGGGGACAAGCAGGATGCATCAGGTCGAGTACTACTTCAGCTTCGTGTCGCTCTGGTCCTATATCGGGTCGCGCGCATTCATCGATATCGTCCGCAAGCACCGCGTGAAGGTGATCTACAAGCCGATTGATCTGCTCGCGGTCTTCGCGGCCGGCGGCGGGCTTCCGGTTGACCGCCGCCCGTTGCAACGGCGTATCTACCGTATCGTCGAGATGAAGCGCTGGCGCGAGATCCGCGGAATCCGGCTCACGATTTCGCCGAAATACTACCCGGCCGATCCGTCCGTCGGGCACCGGATGCTGCTTGCAGCGCTCGAGGAGGGGCACGACGTCACCGAGTTCGTGCATGCCTGCCTGCAGGCCGTCTGGGCCGAAGAGCTCGACATCGAGGATCGCGACACGTTGAGAGCGCTCGCCGATCGCAGCGGTCTCGATGGCGCACACCTGCTGCGGCGGAGCGGGGAGGCGAAGTTCGTCGCACAGACCGAGGCGCTGACGAAGGAGGCGATCGACCGCCAGCTGTTCGGGGCACCGTTCTATTTCTATCGCGGCGAGCCGTTCTGGGGGCAGGACCGTCTCGATCTTCTCGAACAGGCCATCGTCAGCGGACGTCCGCCGATCCTGCCGGAGGATCCACCGCCGGCAGGCGGCCGGTCCGAACTTGCGCGTCGGGCGGCAGTACCGGCTTCGGGGTAAATGATCGAGTTGCGACCGGCGACGCCGGTCGCCGGCGCCGTCCATCATTCCGTGCAGGCGGGCGGATCGTCCCCGGCGTCGTGAACGACGTTTGTCGTGCAGGCGCCCGTGACGATGCAATCCGACGCCATGAAAGCGAAAGCGGTGACGGTCAGCGTGCTGATTGCAATGACCGAGGCGTTCCCGCCGCGGCCCGCTCCGGCGGCTCGACGGCCGGCGCCGTCGGACCGGGCGCGCGGAAAGCGCCGGCGCAAGGAGCGGGCCGCGGTGCCGCCGGTCAACCCCAAACTTCGCGGGCAGTCTCGACGATCAGGCGAAGTTTCGCGAACTGTTCGTCGATCGTGAGCGCATTGCCGTCGACAGTCGACGAGAACCCGCATTGCGGCGACAGGCATAGCTGATCGAGCGGGACGAACTTTGCCGCCTGCTCGATCCGCCGTTTGAGTTCATCCTTGCTCTCGAGCGCGCCTTTCTTGGTCGTCACCAGACCCAGGACGACCATCTTGCCCTTGGGTACGAAGCGCAGCGGCTCGAATCCGCCCGAGCGGGCGTCGTCGTACTCCAGGAAGAAGCCGTCCACCTTCAGCTCGTTGAAGAGCGCTTCGGCGACGTGGTCGTAGCCGCCCGATGCGACCCATGACGAGCGGAAATTGCCGCGGCACATATGCGTACAAATCGTCATGTTGGTGGGCTTCCTGGCCAGCGCCTTGTTGATGAGGCGGATATAGGTGAGGTGCTGGGTCTCGCCGTCGCCGCCCAGCCGTGTGATGTGCTCGCGCTGTGCCGGATCGTTCAGGTAGGCGAGGCTCGTGTCGTCGAGCTGCAGGTACGTGCATCCGAGCTTGTTGAGCGCTTCGATCTCGTCGGCGTAGACCTGGGCCAGATCGTCCCAGAACGCCTCCATGTCAGGATAGACGCTGGCATCGATCGCCGCACGGCCGCCGCGGTAATGCATCATGCTCGGCGAGGGAATCGTGAGCTTCGGCGTGCCCTTGGTCACGGATTTCAGGAACAGGAAATCGTCGCCGAAGATGCATTTCTCCAGCTTCAGCTTGTCTGTCACCTTGAGAGCCGCCGGCGTGAACTCGATGACACCCCGCTCGTTGCGGAACTGGATCTTGAGATTGTCCATCACCTTCGTGACGCCGCCGATCTGATACAGGAAGTCCATGTGCCAGGACCCGCGGCGGAACTCGCCGTCCGTGATGGACTGGAGGCCGATGTCTTCCTGCACCTTCACGACCTTGCGGATCGCCTCGTCTTCGATGCGTCGGAGTTCGGCCGCGGACAGACGACCCTGTTTGTGGTCTTCGCGAGCCTGCAGGACCTCCTTGGGCCGGAGCAGGCTTCCGACATGGTCGGCGCGGAACGGTGGCGTTGTGCGACTGGACATGGCATTTCCTCCCTGACGTGCGTATGCCGCACGGCCGCCGCCTGCGACGGCCGTACGGTCGTTGGTTGTTTCTTGGCTTATCTGAACGGAGGAAAGGTCTCGGCGCAATGCCGATCATGCCGGCCGGAACATTCGGTCTGGAGATGGAAACGGCGCGGACGAGGCGACGGCGGCTGCTCTGCCTGCGCGCAGCCGTGGCGATGAGGCACGGCATGCCGCGATGCAAATCCGTCCATTGTCCGTACGTACGCGCATCCGGTTCGACGTCGCGGCATGGGGCGGCACGAGTATTTTGAGATCTTTCAGCGTCTGCTAAGAAGCCACGCGCCAGGACGTGACGGGAAAAGCGAATTGCGCATGTCCGGCCGTGAGGTGCGCGATCGCCTGACCGGCGGGCTCAGGCATGCCGACGGACGGTTGCCCGGCCTTCGCGCCGGCGGCCATGGTATCGATCGGCGTCCGCGTGGTCTCTTGTCCCGCACGGCGGAAGGGGGAAGTCGTCTTGATGCGTTCGATACGGGTACTTGTTGTGGCCGCCGCATTCGCCGTCGCTATCGGCGGTGTGGCATCGGCAGAGACAATCAAGGTCGGCGTGATCGGTCCGATGTCGGGGCCGTTCTCGCTCTACGGCCGGAATTTCAAGCTCGGAATCGATGCCTATGTTGCGATGCATGGCAAGAAGGCGGGTAGCCACGACGTCGAGTTCATTTATCGCGACTTGGACGGTCCCGATCCTGCCAAGGCGAAATCGCTCGCCCAAGAGCTCATCGTCAAGGACAAGGTCCAGTACCTGGCCGGCGTCTATTTTACGCCCAACGCGATGGCTGTCGCGCCGCTGCTGGTGCAGGGCAAGACGCCCTTCATCCTGATGAATGCCGCGACGTCAGCGATCACCGAGAAGAGTCCGTATATCGTTCGCACGTCATTCACGATGTGGCAGAACACCGTGCCGGCAGCCCGTGTCGCCAGACAAAAGGGCTACAAGAAGGTCGCGATCGCCGTCAGCGATTACGGGCCGGGTATCGATGCCGAGACCGCATTCAGGCAAACATTCGAGGCCGACGGCGGGACGGTCATCGAGTCGATCCGCATGCCGGTCCGGACGACCGATTTCGGTCCCGTCATGCAGCGCATCCGCAACGGCGGCGCCGATGCGGTCTTCGCATTCCTCCCCGCCGGTCCACCGACACTCGCTTTTGTCAAGGCATTCATCGACAATGGGCTGAAGGCCGCCGGCATTCAGCTGCTGACCACCGGCGACGTCACGCCCGAGCCGGATTTGCCGCAGTTCGGCGACGACGGCATCGGCATCATATCGACCTATCATTATTCCCGGTCGCATGCGTCGCCCGAAAACGAAGCCTTTCTCGCCAAGATCAGGGAAGTGGGCGGCCGGGTCGAGGACGTGACCATGGCGGCCGTCGGGGCTTTCGACGGCGCGCACGTCATCTACAAGATGATCGAGGCGACCGGCGGCGAGCGGGATCCCGAGAAGGCGGTCGCGGCCGTGAAGGGGTTGTCCTGGATAAGCCCGCGCGGTCCGGTCTCGATCGATCCCGAGACCCGTCACATCACCCAGAACGTCTACGTTCGAAGCGTGGAAAAGCAGGGATCGACCTATATCAACAAAGAGATCCTGACCTTCGCCAATCAGCCGGACTACGGCCTGATCAAGGCAAAGTAACCCGAGCGCACGCCAGCCTCGTGGGCCGCCGGGTCGGGCGATTCCAGACCCGGCGGCGATCATACCGACCGGAAAGAGAACGCCACCCGCGCGCGCAACACGATCGGCCATGAATATTCTTCTCAGCATCGCCTTCGACGCGCTTGCGTACGGCATGGTGCTGTTCATCATCTGCATCGGCCTTTCGGTGATGATGGGATTGATGCGCGTCATCAATCTTGCACACGGTGCCTTCGCCATGATCGGCGGCTACATCGCTTCTTACGTTGCCGGGCCGATGGGGTGGGGCTATGTACCGGCGCTGGTCTGCGGCGTCATCGGCGCCGCATTGATCGCGCTGCCGCTCGAACGTCTGCTCTATCGGCGTGTATACGGCGCGTCCGATCCTCTCGTTCAGGTGCTGATGACGATCGGGCTCACCTTCTGCATCATCGGCGCGACCAACTTCCTGTTCGGCTCAGCGATGCGGGCGATCCCGCTCCCGGCGCTGATCAGCGGCCCGGTTGATCTCGGCGTGAGGACCGTGCCGGCGCATCGCCTCTTCGTCATCGCCTGCGGCGTCGTCATTGCCTCCGGGCTGTGGTACCTCATCGAGCGGACGAGCTTCGGCATCCGCCTCCGGGCGACCGTCGACAACACCGGCATGGCGGGCGCGCTCGGCGTACGTACCGACTGGATCTATACCGCCACTTTTGCGCTCGCGGTCGGACTCGCGGCTTTCGGGGGCGCTGTCGGTGCGGAGATCATGCCGCTCGATCCCTATTACGCGTTGCGCTACATGGTCACGTTCCTCGTCGTCGTCTCGGTCGGCGGCGCCGGCTCGATCGGCGGCGCACTGGTCGCGGCGCTGCTGTTGGGCTTCGTCGATACAACCGGCAGGTACCTGGCACCGAACTACGGCGAGTTTTTCTTCTATCTGGCCGTGATTGCGATCGTATTCGTCTTCCCGCACGGCCTGCTGCGGAGGGGTGCCTGAGATGGCACCCATTCCTGGTCGACCGGCCGCCTCGCCCAGGCCCGGATGCCGATCGCGGGGCGTGCCGGGCCGCGAACTCGTTGCGCCGACCGTCGTGGCGATCCTCGGCGCTTTGGCCTATCTCGCCTTTCCCGACGATCTCGCCTTCTTCACGCGCATCATTGTGGCCGCCCTGTTCGTGATGTCGCTCGACCTCGTCGTCGGCTACTGCGGCGTCGCCACACTCGGGCATGCCGTCCTGTACGGCGCCGGCGCCTATGCGGCAGGCATCCTGTGCGTCAATGGCTTGACCGATCCGCTGCTGCTGATCGCGGCAGGTTCGGTTGCCGGCGTCGTCGCCGGCCTTGTGACCGCGCTCGTCATCTTGCGGGCGCACGGGCTGCCGCAACTCGTGCTGTCGATTGCGGTTGTTCAGCTCGCGTACGAGGCCGCAAACAAGGCGCGCGATATCACCGGTGGCAGCGACGGCTTGTCCGGTATTTCGCCGGGGCCCGTCTTCGGTCTGTTCGAGTTCGACTTGTGGGGGCGTACCGCGTATGTCCTGGCGCTGGTCCTGCTCATCGCGACGTTGGTCGTGCTCCGGCGGGTCGTGCGCTCGCCGTTCGGGCTCCTGTGCCGCGGAATCAAGCAGGATCCGGATCGCATCCGCGCCATCGGCGGCACGATCTACGGCAATCTCGTGAAGATGTATGCGCTGTCCGGTGCGGTCGCGGGACTGGCCGGCGGTCTTACGGCGGTGACGACCGGTGTCGTCGGACTCGACAGCGTCAGTTTCGAATGGTCGGCGGAAGCACTCGTCATGCTGGTGTTGGGCGGTGCCGGGACACTCTACGGCGCGCTCGTCGGCGCGGTGGTCTTCACGGGCTTCGAACACTACGTGGCGGCCGTCGATCCGTATCATTGGCTCTTCGTCGTCGGCGCGCTCCTTATTGGCGTCGTCCTCGCGTTGCCGGCTGGCCTGGGCTCGCTTGCCGCGTGGCTCCGCCGTCTCTTGCCCCAAGGCGCACCATGACCGCCGCGCTCGAGGTTCAGTCCTTGTGCCGGTCCTTCGACGGCATTGTCGTCGCCGACAACATTTCGCTCTCGCTCGCCGCCGGCGATCGCGTCGCATTGATCGGGCCGAACGGCGCCGGCAAGACCACCTTCGTCAATCTCGTGACCGGCACGCTCAAGCCGGATGCCGGCCGGATTCTCCTTGCCGGCGTCGACGTAACGGCGGTTTCGGATGTCGAACGCGTGCGGCGTGGACTCGTTCGTACGTTCCAGATCACACGTCTTTTCCCCGACATGACGGTGCATGAGCATCTGATGCTCGCGCTGCTGCAGCGCGCGGAAAAGACGGGACGGCTGTTTGCCTCGCTCGATTCGTTCAAGGATGCCGGGGCCGAGGCGGACGACCTCATCGCGCAGCTCGGGCTTGCGCCCGTGGCCGATGTAAAGGTCCGTGCGCTCGCTTACGGCCACCAGCGCCTCGTCGAGATTGCGATCGCCGTTGCCCTCAAGCCGAAGGTTCTTCTCCTCGACGAGCCCGCGGCCGGCATTCCGCATGACGAGGTGCTGCGTATCATCGAAGCACTTGAACGGCTGCCGGCCGATCTCGCGATCTTGATGATCGAACACGACATGGACCTCGTGTTCCGCTTCGCCGAACGCGTCATCGTCCTTGCGGCCGGAAAGATCGTCTGCCAGGGGACGCCGGAGGAGGTCGGACGCGACCCTGCGGTGCGTGCCGTCTATCTCGGCAGCTACGCGTCGCGTGATCGCGACGCGCTGGGCCCCGGGCCGACAGTGGGAAGAGGCCGGGCATGACTGGTGCCTGCGGTCTCGACGTCGTCGGTCTGACCGCCGGCTACGGCGACACGTGCGTGATCGAAGACGTCACGTTCACGGTACCGGCGCGCGGCCGGGTCGGCGTGCTCGGCCGGAACGGCGTCGGCAAGACGACGCTGCTCGCCACGCTCGTCGGTCTGACGCGGCGCCATGCCGGACGTATTTGGCTCGGCGGAAACGAGATCACGTTGATGCCGACCTCGCGCCGTGCCCGCGCCGGACTCGGCTACGTTCCGCAGACGCGCGACGTGTTTCGCTCGCTGACGGTCGAGGAAAACTTGCGCGTCGGTTTGAAGGGGCGTCCCGTCAGCGCGCTCGACGAAGCCTATGCGCTGTTCCCCCGGCTCTACGAACGGCGCCGGCACTTTGCCTCGCAGCTTTCGGGCGGCGAACAGCAAATGCTCGCGACGGCTCGTGCCATCCTGGGGCAACCGTCGGTGCTGCTGCTCGACGAACCGCTGGAGGGGCTTGCACCCGTCATCTGCGACGAGTTGATGCGCTCGTTGGACGCGCTTTCGGCCAAGGCCGGGATGACGCTCGTGCTGGTCGAGCAGCAGATCGAACGTGCCCTCGACTTCGTCGAGACGGTCATGATCCTCGATCGCGGACGTATCGCCTGGTCGGGGGTGGCCGCCGATCTGCGCCGGCGTGACGACGTCATCGAAACCTATCTCAGCATCCCGCATCGGCACTGACGCCGGGTGATGCACCAGGCCGAACTCGATCAGGGGGCGCCCGGCTCCGCGCGTCCTGCCGTGCTGGCTGCACTCACGACAACGCAGTCATGCCCGGCACGGTGGTTGCGGATGTAGGGGGCAAACACCTACAACGGTCTGGCCAGCCGGTGCTTCGTCTCACGCGATGACGGGGCGGCCGCCGGCGTCCACTGGCCGTGCTTTTTGCCTCTGGGGCTGAACAGGAATCATGTCGCTCACCCGTTCCGAGGTTCGCATCATCCTCGCCGGCGCGCTTCTGGCGATCTTTCTCGCGGCGCTGGAGCAGACCGTCGTGGCGACGGCCCTGCCGTCGATCGCGGCCGACCTTGGTGGATTCGAGCTGATCTCCTGGGTCGTCACGGCCTACATGCTGAGCTCGGTCTGCGCGACGCCGATTGTCGGCAAGCTCAGCGATCTCTACGGCCGGCGACCGGTGCTGTCGGCATGCCTCGCGATCTTCCTGGGCGGCTCGGTGCTGTGCGCACTGTCACCGGGCATGATTCCGCTCATCGTTGCACGCGGCATCCAGGGGATCGGCGGTGGCGGATTGATCACGCTGGGCCAGACCATCATCGGCGATGTGGTCTCGCCACGCGAACGTGGACGCTACGCGGCTTATTTCTCGGGCGTGTGGGCGACCTCTGCCTTGCTCGGGCCCGTGCTGGGCGGGCTGCTCGCGGAGCACGCCGGATGGCCGTGGATCTTCTGGATCAACTTGCCGCTCGGGCTCGTCGTCCTGGCGCTGTCGGACCGGGCGCTGAGGAAGCTTCCGGTCGCTCACAGTCGCGGCGGCGTCGACTACATCGGCATTACCCTGCTTTCGCTCGGTGTCGTCGCACTTCTGCTCGTCCTCTCGCTGGGCGGCAAGCGGTTGGCGTGGACCTCGTCCGGGACGATCGGCCTCGTTCTCGTCGCCGTGGCGGCGTGTGCGGCATTCCTCTGGCGACAGCGCGTGATATCGGAACCGATCCTGCCGCCGCGCTTCTTGATCGACCGCGTCGTCGGACCGGTGCTCGGCGCGTCGTTCCTCGTTTTCGGCAGCTATCTCGCCGTCGCCGTTCTCGCGCCCGTGTATTTCCAGGTGGCGCTCGGCGTCTCGGCCAGCGATTCCGGCATTCTGATGATTCCGCTGCTGCTGTCGACCTCGATCGCCGCTGCACTGGCCGGCCGGTACAACCGGCGGTCAGGACGGTATCGCCGCCCGCCGCTCGTCAGTCTGCCGTTCGGCATGATCGGGCTTGTTATTCTTGGCCTGTTTGCCGGCAGTCTCGGGCCGGTCGGGGCGGCGGCACTACTGGCTGTGGTCGGCCTGGGCATCGGGCCGATCTTTCCCTGCAGCTTGGTTGCCGCGCAGAGCGCGGTTGCACCGCGCGACCTCGGCGCGGTCAGCGGCGCCGTCGGGTTCTCCCGATCGCTGGGCGGTGCCGTCGCCACGGCCGCGGCCGTGGCGCTCGTGCTCGGCATCGTCGGGCGGGACCTGCCCGAGACGGGGGCGATCATGAGCCTGGAGGATCTTGCCCGGACCAGCCTGACGCCGCATGCCCGCACCATCGTCGCCCGCGCGTTCGGCGATCTGTTCTGGGCGGTCGCGGCAATGCTCTTCTTCGGCTTTCTGACCTTCGCGCGGGTCGAGGATCGCCTTCTGCACACGCAATCCGGCGCGGAGCGAACGGCGGCGGGTGGCTGAGCTCCGCTATGTGGACGGAATGGAGACCGGCGCTTGCCATGTCGGCTGCTTAGCGCAGCGGGACGGAAGGGACGCTGCCGTCGGCTGCGGCCGGGTTGCTCGCGGCGGCCGTAGCGACAAGTCCGCCCATCAGGCCGGGGCCGATCGACAGGAGGATCCAGACGACCGCCGACAGGGCGTTGGCGACCAGAAAGCGGCGAACAGGCATCTCCGTCATGCCGGCGATCAGCGGAATGACGGCACGCGTCGGACCGAAGAATCGCCCGATGAAGACGCTTTTGCCGCCATGCTGCTGGAAGAACTTGTGGCCTTGCGCAAGCAGATCCGGCCGTTTCCGAAATAGCCAGATTCTGGCAATCGAATGCTTGAAGCGACGCCCGATCCGGTACGACGCCGTGTTTCCGAGAATCGCCCCGGTCACGGCTGCCGCGAACATCTCCCAGAAGCCGACCACGCCGGACGAGACGAGGGCGCCGAGCGCGAGCAACATGACCGTTGCCGGAACGACGAGACTGATCATCACCAGCGACTCGGCGAATGCGATGCAAAAAACAGCCGGAACAGCCCAGTCGGCGTGTCTTTGCGTCAGATCGACGAGTGCGTCGACATATTCGTGGATGAACGGCATGGAGGCGGTCGCCTGCGCGGCACGGACGCATGCGAACATAGCTGCACGCTTCGGGGCCCTCAACCGGTGTCGGCGTGACGGCGGTCCGTGCCGCCATCAGATCGGCTTGAGCAGATTGGTCTCCCGCATGGCCTCGACGGCCATGCGAACGAGCGGTTGGTACTCCGCCGGCTCGCCATGATAGGCGACGAACAGAACGCGCGGCTGCACGGCCGGTCGCGTGGACAGCACCCGGATCTGACCGCTCTTGATTTCCGCTTGCATGATCGCAGGCGGAAGGATCGCCACGCCGTGACCGGCTGCGACGAGCTTGGCCATCAGCGACAGCGAATTGCACGTGCTCACGTGCTCGGGCTCCATGTCGGCGCTACCGAACCACTCGGAAATCACGGTGAACACGGTTGACGGATTCGGGTTGGTCAATATCGGAACGGACCGGAGGTCTGCCGGCCTGAGATCGCGTTGCGGGAGTTTCAACTTCGTCCCGGCAACCCAGCGCAGCTCGACGCGGCCGATCGGCTCGACGGTAATGTGGTCGCTGATGACCGGGTCGGTGAGAATTGCGACATCGAGTTCGCGGGCATTCAGCTTTCGACTCAACGCGGAACCGATGTCGAGCGTCAACTCGACCTTCAGGTTCGGGTGTTCCGACATGAGCCGCGGCAACAGGCGCGGCAGCGCCAGCAACGCCACCGATTCCACGGCGCCGAAGCGCAGGAGGCCGCGCATCGCATCCGTCTCGCGCGCGCGGCGCGAAATCTCGTCACTGATCTTGAGCATGCGCTCGACGGATCCGAGGATCTCCCGGCCCCGTGCCGTGAGTTCGGCGCGCTGACGCACGCGGTCGAACAGCCGCACCCCGAGTGTCTTTTCGAGTTCGGAAATGCGGGCAGAGATGGTCGGCTGCGTCAGCCGCAGATGTCGTGCTGCCGCGTGAAAGCTGCCGAGCCGGGCAATCCAGTAGAGCGCCTCGAGCTGCGCCAATGATGGCCGCATGATAGGCAAAATCTATCATATCTATGGCTAATTTCCAATTAACGTCTATCGCACGGCCGACGCTAGCTTCGGGTGAGAGAAGTTTGGCGGGCGCAGCTGCCCGCGGACGTGTGGCGAAGCGGATTTCGAAGCATGCACCAGGTCGGCGTCGACGTTGGCGGGACATTCACGGACTTGGTTGTCGCCGGTACCGACGGCGGCATCCGCACGATGAAGGTGCTTTCGACCCCGGACGACTATAGTCGTGCCATTCTGCAGGGTTTCACCCGACTGAGTGATGCCGAGGCGCTGCACCCCCAATCTGTCAAACGCCTGGTCCACGCTTTCACCGTCGCGACGAACGCGTTGTTGACCGGCGAAGGCGCACGCGTCGGTCTGCTTACCACGCGCGGCTTCCGCGACGTGCTAGAGATCGGGCGTCTGCGCATGCCGCAGCTCTACAACATGGACTGGGACAAGCCGCGCCCGCTTGTACCGCGGCGCCTGCGCCTCGAGGTGTCCGAGCGCATGTCGGCAACCGGCGAAGTCGTCGTGCCTCTCGATCGCGACGATGTCGTGGCGGCGCTCGACACGCTGCTCGCGGCAGGAGTGGATTCGGTCGCCGTCTGTCTCCTGCACGCTTACGTAAATCCGGCGCATGAGCAGGAGATCGTCGAGATCATCCGTGCCCGTGCGCCGCATCTTGCGGTCTCTGCCTCGCACCAGATCCTGCCCGAAATCCGCGAGTTCGAACGCACGAGCACGACCGTCGTCAATGCGTTCGTCAAACCTGTCGTCGACCGCTATCTCGCGGCGCTCGAGAGCGGCCTGCGCCGCGTTGGCACGGCCGCACCGTTGATGATCATGCAGTCCGCCGGCGGCGTGATGAAGTCGTCTATGGCGCGCGAGATGCCGGCGTACTGCATCGAGTCGGGGCCGGCGGCCGGTGCGATCGGTGCCGCTGCGCTGGGTCGGGTGCTGGGCATCGCCAACATCATCGCTTTCGACATGGGCGGCACCACCGCAAAGGCCTGTCTCATCGAGGGCGGCGAGCCGCGCTTGGCCGACGAGATGGAAGTCGGCGCTGGCCTGAACAACGCCGGACAGCGTCTGTTGAAGGGCGGTGGCTACGTCGTGCGGACGCCCACGATCGACCTCGCCGAGATCGGGGCCGGTGGCGGCAGCCTCGCCTGGATCGACAAAGGCGGCGCACTGCGCGTCGGGCCGCGAAGCGCGGGGGCGGACCCGGGGCCGGTATGCTATGGCCGCGGCGGCACCGTGCCGACCGTCACGGACGCGAACGTCGTCCTCGGTTTTCTCAATCGTACGCATCTCCTCGATGGCGCCATGCCGATCGATGCAGCGGCGGCCGCCGCCGCCATTTCGCGCGACATCGCCGGGCCGCTTGGCATGTCTGTCCACGAGGCCGCCTTCGGCATTCATGCCGTGGCGAATGCCACCATGACCCGTGCCGTTCAGGCCGTTTCCAGCGAGATCGGCCGTTCGCCGGCGGATTTCACGATGGTCGCCTTCGGCGGCAGCGGCCCCGTCCATGCCGCCACGCTCGCGCTGCACGCTGGCATCGCCCACATCGTGATTCCGCCGGCATCGGGCGTGTTCAGTGCCTTCGGCCTTCTGTTCACGCGGATCGAGCATCGCCTGGTCCGGACCTGCTGGGTCGATACGCGCAAGGCCGATCTTGCCAGGCTCAACGCGCTGGCCGAGGAGCTTGCCGCCGAGGCGGCCGAGATGATGGCCGCCGAAGGTCTCTCGCGCGACGACAGCGATTTTCAGCTCCTCATGGATATCCGTTATGCCGGGCAGAGTTCCGAACTGTCCGTGGTTGCGGAGGCGCCGATCACGGCGGCGACGCTGCAGAACGCAGTCGCGGAATTCCATCGCGAGCACGAGCGAACCTACGGCTACTGCAGCCCGGGCGAACCGACGCAGCTCGTCAACCTGCGTCTGCGTGCCCGCGCGCGCGAGGGCAGCGGGGCGGAAGTGCTGTCGGCACGGATCCGGCCTGTCACGACGGCTGCATCCGCTGCCGCACAGGGCGTCTCGCGCGACGTTTACTTCGGGCCGCGGGACGGATGGAAGACGACGCCCGTCATCCGTCGCGATGCCCTTACGAGCAAACCCATGACGGGGCCGTTCATCATCGAGGAATACGATACGACCATCGTCGTGCCACCGGGCGCGCTGGTGCGTCGCGATGAAACGGGCAGCGTTCGTATCGATCTGTCGAAGCTGTTGTGAAGAACATGGCCGTCTCCCGCGATCCGATCCGGCTCGAGCTTCTCAAGAACGCCTTCTCCGCGATCGCCGACGAAATGGCGGCGACCGTCGTCCGCACCGCACGTTCCTTCGTAATCAAGGAGGCGATGGATTTCTCCACCGGCCTCATTGATGCGCGCGGAAACCTGATCGCGCAGGGCTTGTGCCTGCCGGTTCATATGGGGTCGTTTCCGCCGACGATCGAAGCCGTACTGAAGCGCTTCGGAAACGAGATCCGTCCGGGCGACGTCTACGCCACCAACGATCCGTATGTGGGCGGCGGCACGCATCTGCCCGACATCTACGTGTTCAAGCCGATCTTCCATGACGGCACGCTGTTGGGATTCGCCGCGGCGATCGGACATCAGACCGACATAGGCGGCCGTGTGGCGGGCGGTAACGCCTGCGACAACACAGAGATCTTCCAGGAGGGCATACGTCTGCCGCCGGTGCGGCTGATGACCGAGGGTCGTCTCAACGACGACGTCATGAGCATTCTCCGGTTGAACGTGCGTTTGCCCGAGAAGGTCGAGGGCGACGTGATGGCGACAGTCGCCGCGTGTACGCGTGGCGAGCGGGCGATGCAGGCGCTGGCGCGGCGATACGGCGTCGATGTCCTGCTCGACGAGATGGACCATCTCCTCGACTACACCGAAAGGATGACGCGCGCGGAGTTCGGCAATCTCCCGGACGGATCGTGGACGTTCGAGGACTTTCTCGACGACGACGGCTTCAGCGACGACCCGATCCGGATATGCGTGAAGGTCGTCAAGCAGGACTCCGACCTGATCGTCGATTTTACCGGCAGCTCGCCGCAGGTTCGCGGCTCGATCAACCTGCCGATCTCGATGACCCGGTCGTGCGTCTATGCGTGCGTGCGGTCCATCATGGACCCGAATCTGCCGACCAACAGCGGCTTCATGCGGCCGATCCGCGTCATCGCCGAACCAGGGTCGATCGTCAATCCGACGCCGCCGGCGCCCGTCGCGGCGCGTGGCCTCACGTCGATGCGCGTGACGGAGGCGATCTGGGGAGCGCTGGCGCGGATGCTTCCGGACAAGGTTTTCGCCTGCGGCGTGCAAGGTGATTTCGGCGTGACGATCGCGGGCTACGATTCCGACCGGAAGCCGTTCGTGCTGCTCGAGTTCCTGTTCGGCACATGGGGCGGCCGGCCCAACAAGGATGCCAACGACGGTCTGGCCTCGCTTGCCGTGAACTATTCCAACTCGCCGGTGGAGGTCATCGAGGGCGAGCAGCCGGTGCGCATCGAGCAATACGCTTTCCGGCCCGATTCCGGCGGCGCAGGCAAGTACCGTGGCGGCCTCGGTCTGGTTCGCGAATATCGCCTCACCGGCGTGGACGAGGCCGTGCTCCAGGTGCGCAGCGACCGACAGAAGTTCAGGCCCTATGGCCTCCAGGGCGGCCGGCCCGGCGCGTCGGCGGCGAATTTCCTGTCGTCCGGGACGGAGGGCGAGATCAGGCTTCCAGGCAAGTTCATGCGGACACTGCGACGCGGCGAAAGCTACCGAGCCGTGCTCGCGGGCGGCGGCGGTTGGGGTGATCCCTTGGAGCGTGACCCGGCGCTGGTACTCGAGGACGTGTTGGACGGGAAAGTGTCGGCGGCAGCGGCGGAGCGGGAGTACGGCGTCGTAATCGATACCAGTACGAACCGAGTCGACACGGCGGCCACGTCGCGTCTGCGTCAGCAGTTGCGGCAGGCGAGGGCCGCGGAATAGGAGACCCGATGCACGCGCGGCTCGAACCGGAAACACCATTCCTCGCCGTCGATGTTCCGACCTTGGAACGGAACATCGCCCGGATGGCCGATGCGATCATACGCGACGGACGAAAGAACTGGCGGCCGCATGTCAAGGCGGTAAAGACACCCGCCATCGCCCATAAGCTTCTTGCCGCGGGTGCCATCGGCGTGACCTGCGCCAAGGTAAGCGAGGCGGAAGTCATGGCCGCAGCCGGCATCACCAACATTCTGGTCGCCAATCAGGTCGTCGGTCCCGGCAAGACGCAGCTTCTCGCCTGTCTCAATCGTGATGCCTGCGTCATGGCGGCGGTCGATGCCCGCGACCAGGTGACCGCACTCGATGAGGCCGCGAAGGCGGCAGGTACCCAAATTCCGTTGCTGATCGAGGTCGAGATCGGCCTCAAGCGAGCCGGCGTGACTGCCGGCGAGGCCGTGGTGGAACTCGCCCGTTTCATCCAGGCGCACGCCAACCTGCGATTCCTCGGATTGATGGGTTGGGAGGGGCACGCGACGAAAATCGCCGACCCGAAGGAGAAGGAAACGGTGATCCGTGCCGCGGTCGGCCTTCTGACCGACAGTGCCAAGGCCTGCGAGCGTGCCGGCATTCCGGTGCAGATCGTGAGCTGCGGCGGTACCGGAACCTATCCGGTGACCAGCCGCATCGACGGCGTGACCGAAATCCAGGCCGGCGGCGGCATCTTTGGCGACGTCCGCTATCGCACCGAGTTCAACATCGACCACGAATATGCGTTGACCGTGTGGACCACGGTCATCAGCCGGCCCAACCCGCGCCGTATCGTCTGCGATGCAGGCTGGAAGGCGATCGGACGCTACCCCACGCTGCCGCTGCCGGTCGGCGTCGGGCGAGCCCGGGATATCGTCATGTCGGCGGAACACACCGTGGTCGAACTCGACACCGAAAGCGACACGCCGCGAATCGGCGATCGGCTTCAGTTCGTCGTCGGTTATTCGGACTCGACGGTTTTTCTCCACGATCGGCTGTATGCGATGCGCGACGGCGCAGTCGAGCTGGCGTGGCCTCTGTTGGCGCGCGGCAAGATCTGGTGAGTGGACCGGTAGTACGCTAGGACCGCAACGATGGGAAAGGGAATAAACATGGACAGGAGGTTTTTGATAAAGGCGATCGGCGGTATCGCGCTCGGTGCCGCCTCGGCAAGCGGCGTTGGCCCCGCTCTGGCACAGGACATGCCGAAGGTGGAATGGATCCTGACATCGACCGAGACGACCAAGGGCCATCACACCGTCCAGGATCTGCAGAAATTCGCTGACGGCGTTGCAAAGCGTACCGACGGCAGGTTCACCATCCGGGTCGCGCTTGAGGGCGAGCTCGGCTTCAAGCGCGACGCCTATGTCCGCGCCCTGCAGCGCAACCAAATCCAGATGTCGACGTTCGATCCGGGCTTTCTGACCGCCCAGGTGCCGCATCTCGGCGTCTTCAATCTGACTTTCCTTCAGGATGGGTCGCTGGATCAGCTGATGGCGATCGAGGAGGCGACCCGGCCGATGACGGTCGAGGCGTTCAGGCGCCTGAACGCGGAGCCCATCGCATGGTTCGCCCTCACGACCCAGGAACTGATCAGCCGCGAGCCCATCGAGAACTTCGTCGATCTCAAGGGAACGAAGATCCGCGTCTGGCGAGAGCTGGATGCGAAGCTGATTGAGAAGATGAATGGCGTGCCCGTCTATATGCCGGGCTCGGAAGTGTACACCGCGATGCAGCGCGGCGTCGTGACGGCCGCGAACACGGGTACGCCGGCGATGGTCGACCGGTCTCTGCACGAGGTCGGAAAATACCTGTACAGGTTCGGCGGGCCGCCCGCGAGCCAGTATCTCGTGTACAACATTCAGGCCTTCGACAGCCTGCCGAATGCCTACAAGCGCGCCTTGTTCCAGGAGGGATGGGCGTTGACGGATCGTGCCAAGCGCACCGTACTCGATGAGGATGGCAAGGCCGTCGAGGTCATGACGAAGGCCGGCGTGAAAGAATACCAGATTCCCGCCGATCAGCGTGCGAAGCTGCGCGAGCTGGCCGGTCCGCTTTGGGACGAATGGGCCGCCAAGGATCCGCAGAACGCGGCGGCGCTTGCGGCGGCCAAGCAGGCGCTCGGCCTCAAATGAGGGGACGCGCGACGCTTGCGACGTCTGTTAACGGTAAAGAGACCGCGGCGTGGGTACGCCGCGGTCTCTGCCTGTTGATTGCCGGCTTGGCGAGGGGCAGATAGCCGAGGGGAGGGGATGAGCACGGATCCGGTAAACCGACCCGGCCCGGCGAATGCGTGGGCGCGGGTCGGTCGTGTTTCGGCGGCCGTTTCGAGGTGGATCGGCTATGCAGCGCTGATCACGATGACGGTGTTGATCATCGCCGATGTCGTGGGGCGCACCTTTCTCGGCCGGTCGCTGCTCGTCGCGGGTGAGCTGTCGGGCTACGCTCTCGTCGCCCTCGTGTTCGGTGGCCTCGCCTTCGCCGAGTCGGAAGGAAAGCACATCATCATAACGATCGTGACGGATCGGCTCGCGCCGATGCTGCAGCAGGCACTTTTGCTCGTCGTCATGCCGGCAGGGGCGGCCGTCGCGGCCTGGCTAACGTGGTTCACTTTTCTGCCGGTGCATCAGGACTTCGAACTGGGAACGACATCGCTCGCCGGCAGCGGCCTTCCCGTTTGGCTGCCCGAGGCGCTGATTCCGCTTGGCTTCCTCCTTCTTACCGTACAGCTGACGCTGCGGACGCTCGAGCTCTGGGCCGGTTTCGTCGCGGCGCACAGGGGTTGAGCACGACACCCTGACCATCACCGCTGCAGGCTGGATGAGGCACACCAATGAATGATCCGATCCTCGCGGCGCTGCTGATCCTCGGGTTGTCGCTCGTCTTCATGGCGCTCGGTGTCTGGGTAGCACTGGCGCTCATGCTATCCGGCCTTTTCGGCCTCTGGATCTTCCACGGCAGCATCGAGATCGCGAGCAACGTCTTTTTCGACAGCACGAACAGTTTCACGCTGACGGCCGTTCCGCTCTTCATCCTGCTCGGCGAGATTCTGGTGCGCTGCGGCGCATCCGAATCGATCTATCGCGGCACGAGCCGTCTGCTGTCCTGGGCGCCGGGCGGCCTGTTGCACGCGAACATGGCGAGCTGCGCGCTGTTCGCCGCCATCTGCGGATCGAGCCCTGCCACCGCGGCGACGATCGGCACCGTCGCCATCCCGGCGCTCGACAAACGCGGCTACGACCGACGCATCACGCTCGGCTCGCTCGCGGCCGGCGGCACGTTGGGCATCCTTATTCCGCCCAGCATCAACATGATCATCTATGGAATGGTCGCCAATGCGTCGGTCGGGCAGCTGTTCATCGGCGGCGTCGTGCCCGGCATTCTGATGACGCTTGCGTTCATGGCCTACATCGCCGTGCGGGCCGTACTCAACCCTGCGATGGCGCCGCGCGAGTATGACTTGTCCCTTTCGGGGGCCATGCGCGGTCTGATCGAACTCTGGCCCGTCTGGTTCCTCGGAATCGTCGTTCTGGGCGGGATATTTCTCGGCATCTTCACGCCGACCGAGGCTGCCGCCGTCGGCGTGGCCGGCGCGCTGCTGATTGCGGCCATGATGGGGCAGTTGACGTTGCGAACGCTCCTCGAGGCCATGCGCAACACCGTGGCGATCAGCAGCATGGTGCTGTTCGTCTATGTCGGCGCCATGGTGCTCAGCAACTTCTTCGGGGTCATGGGCGTCCCGCAGATGGCGGCCGACCGGGTCCTTTCGGCCGAGCTCGGCCCCTATTTGGTGCTCGCTGCCGTCTTCCTGCTCTATCTTTTCCTCGGATGTTTTCTCGACGGCATATCGATGATGGTGCTGACGGTCCCGACCGTGCTGCCGATTCTCGAGGCGCTCGGATTCGACCGCATCTGGTTCGGTGTCGTGCTCGTGGTCCTGTGCGAAATCGGCATGATCACGCCGCCGATGGGCCTCAACCTTTTCGTGATCCAAGGCATCTCCGGCAGGCCGCTCTACGAAGTCGTTGCCGGCGTCATGCCGTTCTTTTTCCTGATGCTCTTGTGTCTTGGCTTGCTGACGGTCGTGCCCGACCTCGTGCTTTGGCTTCCGCGCACGCTCGGGACAGGTATCTGATCCGGGTTACAGCGAGCTTCGACTGACGCGTTCCGTTGCGCGCAACGGGGTTCCGGAGCTTATTCGGCCGCCGCGGAACGGTAGTCGCATCCGCGGAGGTCGGCGAGAAGACCTGGACCGGTCGGTTGCCAGCCGAGGCGTTGCCGCGTACATGTGCTCGATGCCGGCATGTCGAGCCCGGCGAACATTGCCAACCAGCCAAAATGATCCGCCGCTGCGGCCGGCGACAACGACACCACCGGCGCGCCGAGTCCGGCGCCGATGGCGTCGGCAATACCACGCATCGGCACACCTTCCTCGGCGACCGCGTGATAGCGTGCGCGCCCTCGTGCCGCTCCAGCGCCAAGCGATAAAGGCGGGCGACGTCCGTGACATGCGCCGCCGGCCAGCGGTTGGCGCCGTCACCGACATAAGCCGATACGCCTTTTGTGCGCGCAAGATCGATCAACCAGGTGATGAGTCCCTGCTTCACGGTGTCATGCACCTGCGGCAGCCGCACTACGGCGACCGAAACACCCTTCGCCGCGATCTCGGCTGCCGCCTGCTCGGATGCGGCACGGGGGGCATGATGCCAGTCGATCGCTTGCTCGATCGCCGGGGCGCCGACCCTCGTGATACCCATGCCGATGACCGAGGTAACGATCAATGGGCGATCCGAGCCGGCAAGAACGGCGCCCATGGCCCGTATCGCCCGCCGGTCCTTTTCGCAGTTTTCGGCATAGCGGGAGAAGTCATGGTCGAAGGCCGTGTGGATCACCGCGTCGGCCCGGACAGCACCACGCGCGATGATGTCCGTGTCCTTGAGCATACCCCGAAGTACTTCGGCGCCGGCCTTCTCGAGCCGCTGCGCACCGTTATCCGATCGAGCGAGCCCCAGCACTTGATGGCCGGCACCGATAAGCTCGGTCACGATCCGCGAACCAATGAAGCCGGTCGCGCCGGTCAGAAAGACACGCATGGAAACCTCCAGGCTTGAGTCTGTCACGGCCATCAGGCGTCGTCGGTGCGCCACGCCGCCACTCCTCTTGGGTCCGTCGGCGGAGAAGCACTGGCAAACGGCGACGACGGGAGCGGCGTTGCGCATCGGCGGCTCCGGATTGCCCGGTCACCGTACCCATGCGTTTGCATTCGCAAGATGCCGCAACTAGCATGCTGAACATGCATCGACCGAATGCACGGCTCGATCAGCTCGACCTGAAAACGCTGCGCTTGCTCGCGGCATTGCTCGACATCGTAAGCATTACCCGTGCCAGTGAGATGCTGGAGTTGAGCAGCCTGCCGCAAGCCGCGCCGTCGCTCGCCTCAGGCAGGCGCTCGGTGATCCGCTGATCGTTCGCACCAGCAAGGGCTATGCACTGACGGCCCGGGCCGAGGCGCTGCAACCTCTCGTGGCCGATGTTCTGACCGTACTCGGATGGATGGCCGAAGGAGACGGATTCGATCCGGCAACGTCGCAGCGCACTTTCCGCATCGCCGCGACGGATTACGGGTCGGTGGCGGTATTGGGCCCGCTTGCCGCACAGGTGGCGCGCGAAGCATCGGGCGTGTGCCTGGACGTGATACCCTTCGGGCCAACCACCTTGGTGGACCTTGAAAACGGCGCTCTCGACTGCGCGCTCGACGCTGACGTCGACGATCTTCCGCCGGATTTCCACTATCGCGAGCTGTTTCGTGACGGTTATGCCTGCATCCTCCGGCGCGGGCATCCGTGCCTCGCAAAGGAAGGAGATATTCTCCGGCACATTGCCGCCACGCCACAGGTGATCATGATGTATCCGGAAGGCGGGCGCATGGTCGCCGACGAAGTGCTGCGGAACCTCGGTATGGCGCCGGCGGCGACGGCCCTGCGCACGCCCTACTTCATGTCCACGCCGTGGATCATTGCCGAGAGCAACTTGGTCATATGCGTTCCACGGCGTCTGGCCGAGAGACTTGCAAGCGTTGCGGCACTTGAGATTCTGCCCCTGCCGGACGTCCCGAGCTTTTCCTTCTGCCTGATCTGGCATGAGCGGGTGCACCGTGATCCCGGAATGCGATGGATCCGGAGTCTCTTGCGCTTCTAGCTCGGCTTTCAAGTTCGTTCGGGGAGCGTTTCGCGAGAACTCCAAGGATCGCTCCTCAGGACAAGGCAGGCCGCAGGAATCGATCAAACGTGGCCGCTCGTAGGGAGTCGAATCGGGCCGAGGCCGCGTCCCTTTCGTTGCGCCCCGCCATGGTAGCGTTGCTCACCGGCACCACCGGCCAGGGGGCTGCTGACAGAAGCTCGCAAAACTTCACGCCGGTTCGAACAACCGCCGGTCGTCGCCGCGGAAGCGTTGCTGCCTAAGCGAGTACGCTTTCGAGAACTTTCGGCTTGGGCTCGCTGGCGGACTTGCGCCGCATGCGCAGGACGTCCCGTTTTGGCGGCACCTTGAAGAGGCGCGCATATTCGCGCGTGAACTGCGAGACGCTCTCGTAGCCGACCTCGAATGCCGCGGTGCTCGCCGAAAAGCCTTCGTCGAGCATGAGGCACCGCGCCTCGATGAGGCGCAGGCGCTTCTGGTACTGCCCCGGCGTCAACGAGGTCATCGTCTTGAAGTGTTTGTGAAATGCGGTGAGGCTCATCGCCGCCGCGTTGGCCGATCGCTCGACGGCTATGCGGGAACGATACTCTTTCCTGAGGATCGCCATGGCGGCGGCCAGGCGGCCGGCATGGCTGTGGGGGTCCGCGAGCGTCTGCAGCACGGCGCCATGCGGGCCCGACAGGAGCCAGTAGTGAAATTCCCGCATGATGCCGGGATACAACAGCGGTATTGCATGGGGCCGATCCAAAAGGCGCATCAGGCGGGATGCACAGTCCAGCATTGCCGCCTCGGTACTCTCGGCGAACAGGGTTTGCCTTGGCGACGAGTGACGGGATAAGGCATTGCCCACATGTGCCGCAACTTCGCGCAGGAGCGTCATCTCCAGCTCGACGGAGATCGCGAGATATGGCGCATCCCGGCTTGCCTCCACGATGCGCCCGACCACCGGCATGTCGGCTGAGACGATGACCGATTGTCCGCCGGCGATCACGTGCTGCTCGGTTCCGACCGTCATGCGTTTTGCGCCCTGCAGCACGAAGCAGACGAGCGGCCGGTAGGCGGCGTGCAGGTCGCCGGCGGGTTCTTCGACGCACATCATCTTCAGCCCGGGCACGGGTGTCATGGCGACGCCGTCGCGGTTCGCGTGTTGTCGTGCATAGGTGCGGACGGCTTGCCTGAGCTCATTCATATCGCTTGCTCTGCCTTTTCGGCCCGGCCGGCCGTAGCACGCCGGCGGAGGCATTTCATCGCCCCTGCAGGATAAGGCAAGTTTTGTGCGGGCCATGGCAAGCCGCCTCGCCCGCTCTCGCGGTAGAAAACGCCGGACAACGTGGACGCTTTCGATACCCGCCGCCAGGCGGGCGGACATGGAAGAAAGCGCAGCCGTCCGCAGATCGAGTTGGAGAGAGACGACATGAAGACGACGGGAAACACCATTCTCACAACCGGTGGCGGCTCCGGAATCGGCTGGATGCAGGCGCAGCGTTTCAATGCGCTTGGAAATGCGGTAATCGTCGCAGGTCGGCGCGCCGAGGCGCTGAAGGAAACGATCGCCGGCCGCCGCGACATGTACGCGGTGGTGGTCGACGTCGATGACCCTGCCCAGATCACCGAACTCGCCCGCCGGGTCGTGGCCGAGCATCCGGCACTGAACGTACTCGTCAATAATGCCGGTATCATGCGTCGCGAGGATCTGACGAGGAAACGCGACCTGAGCGACGCAGAGCATACGGTCATCACCAATCTTCTGGCACCGATCCGGCTGACGAACGAACTGATCGATCATCTCGTCGCGCAGCCGGACTCGGCCATCGTGAATGTAAGCTCGGGTCTGGCTTCGTACCGATGAGCCGCACGCCGACCTACAGCGCCACGAAGGCGGCGCTCCACTCCTATACGGTCTCGCTGCGCGAACAGCTCAAAGGAAAGGTCGAGGTCATCGAGCTCGTGCCGCCCGGGGTGCAGACGGAACTCACGCCCGGTCAGTCGACGCGCGAAGGCTATATGCCGTTGGACGCCTTCATCGACGAGGTAATGTCGCTGTTTCGCGGGCAGCCGACGCCCGGCGAGATCCTGGTTGAACGGGTCGGCTTTCTGCGCTGGGCGGAGCGCAACGGGAACTTCGACAAGGCCGTCGAAATGCTCGGTGCAGCCTGAACGAAGCCTGACGGGCGGCGTGGCATTCACGGTGTAACGCCGTGAACGCCACGTCGCTTTGCTCACTTCGCCGGTCGCGACCGGCGGTTCTGCTGTTCCGCAATGCCCGCGTCCATCTAGGCGGCGCGGGCCAACTCCTTTGCACGGGCCAGAGCCGAAGCGATGGCCTTTTGGGCAGCTTCGGGGCCGAGGGCTACCCCTTCGACATAGATGACGTCCACGTCGGTCATTCCCATGAAGCCGAGAACCGTCTTGAGATAAGGGACGGCATGGTTCATGGCCTGGGCCGCGCCTTCGGAGTAAATGCCGCCGGAGGCCACGACGAGATAGACCTTCTTGCCGGTGACGAGACCCACCGGGCCATCTTCGGTGTAGCGGAAGGTGAGGCCGGCACGGGCGACATGGTCGATCCAGGTCTTCAATGTGGACGAAATGCCGAAATTGATGAGCCCGGTCGCGATCACGACGATATCCGCAGCCAGGAGTTCGGCCACGAGCCTGTCGGAATATTCGATCGCGGCCGCTTCTTCCGCGTTGCAGGCCGCGGCAGGCTTGCGCATGGCTTCGATGGTCACTCTATCGAGATGCGGGATCGGATGGGTCCCGACATCGCGATGAATGACGGTGGCATTGCCTCTTTTCGTCCGCAGCGTGTCGACCAGATCAATCGCCACCTTGGTGGAGAGCGATTCGTCGCCGCGCGGACTGGAGGTGACCAGCAGAATGGTGGACATGCTTTTTTCCCTCGTCCTCGGAAAGGGGGTTGCCCGGTGGCGACAGACTTATGTCTGGAGGATGATCCAGAAAACCGATAAAAGATCGACAATATCTATCGACGTATTGGATGGTTTGGCATGGATGCCAACCCGACCCTCGACCAGCTCCAGGTCTTCCTCACGGTGGTGGAGGCCGGCAGTTTCTCGGCCGCCGCACGCGTACTGAACCGCGCGCAGTCGGTGGTGAGCTACACCATCGCCAATCTCGAGGCGCAGCTCGAAGTTCAACTCTTCCAGCGCGGCGGTTCGCGCCAGCCGAAGCTGACGGAGGCGGGCAAGGCCCTGTTGACCGATGCCCGCCGTATTGTTGCCGACCTGGAGGCGATGCGCGCGCGGGCAAAGAGCATCAAACAAGGGGTCGAGGCGGAGGTCTCGCTCGCCATCAGCGTCATGGTGCCGTCGCAAGCCGTCGTCGCCGCGCTGCGCGCTTTCCGCGAGAGGTTTCCGATGGTCTCGCTCAATCTCACCGTCGGCGAACTCGGCATGGTCATCGACCGGGTACGGAGCGGGAAGGTGGACGTCGGTATCAGCGGTTCACTTCTGGTGCGGGATGATCGGGTCGTCACGGAGAAGATCGGGCATTCCTTCATGGTGCCGGTTGCCGCTGCCGATCATCCCCTGGGGCGCCTCGAGCGGCCCCTGACGATCGCCGACGTGCGCGAGGAGGTGCAGATCGTCGTGACGGACAGTTCCGGCATCACGAAAGGACGCGATTTCAATGTCCTTTCCTACAAGACCTGGCGCGTCAGCGACGTTGCGACGAAGCACCAGCTTATCAGGGGCGGTCTTGGATGGGGCGGGCTGCCGGCCGCGCTGGTGAAGGACGACATCGCAAACGGCAAGCTCGTCGCCTTGCAGCTCGATGCCTATGAGGTGGGCGAGTACCCGCTTTATGCGTTTCGCCGCTCCGCCAATCCGCCCGGTCCGGCGGCCGGCTGGCTCATCGAGGCGTTCCGGCAGCAGCTATCGAGGTGTCCCGACGTCGTCGATCTCTCGGCGCTGCGCAGGCGCAACGATCCCGGCCGACCGGCGCGAGATCGAGGCGTTCATCGACGTGGTCGCGCGCGAGCGGGCGCGCCCGGAACCGCCATGATGTGACGTGACTTCCGGCCGGGGGTACTGGCTGGGCTTGCCCTGATACTGGTGTGATCGGCGGGTCCCGGCCGGGCGGCTTGCGGCGCCGGGAAATCCTTTTCCGTCCCGGCTATGTGGTCTGACTTCGGGCTGCGGGATTTGCTGGCCAAACGTCATCACGATTCGCTAGCCTTGAGACGGTCGTGCCATGATCCGTCATTTCGGCATGCGGCGGCCTGAGCACGGCTCCGCCAAGCATATGGGATTTTGGCGTGATCACGTTACCGGCACGGAATGATGCGTATGGGGTCGATCGGCGCGGTCGTGTCGGATGCGCTGCGCCGATTGCGGCCGGTATCCTTGCCGGTCATGACATCCATCCCGTCGAAGCGGCCGGTCGTGTCGGTCCATGTCCACCACATCGGCCTGGCACGGCCCGCAGGCGCCGAAAGATCGCGTCATGAACCGCCGCCTGTCCGAGGCTGCACTGGCAGACATCATCGACCAGGCGCGCGGCCGGACCCCGGCGGATCTCGTCATAAAGAACGTCGACATCCTGGACATCAGCACGGGCGAAATCGGCCGCGGGGATATCGCGATCTGCGGCGACCGGATCGTCGGTACATATGATCGCTATCGCGGATCGATCGAGATCGACGGGCAGGGACTGACGGCGGTTCCCGGGTTCATCGACTCGCACGTCCATTGCGAGTCGACATTGGTGTCGCCACTCGAATTCGATCGCTGCGTCCTGCCCAAAGGAACGACGACCGCGATCTGCGATCCGCACGAGATCTGCAACGTTCTCGGCGCGGCCGGGCTCGAATACTTCCTGCGCGCGGCATGCGCGACGGTGATGGACCTGTTCGTTCAGCTGTCGTCATGCGTGCCCGCGACCGATCTCGAGACGTCGGGCGCCCGGCTGACCGCCGATGATCTTCTCAGGTACAAGCGGCACCCGAAAGTCCTCGGACTTGCGGAGCTCATGAACGTTCCCGGCGTGCTGAGCAAGGATCCGGAGGTCCTTCGCAAGCTGTCGGCGTTCTCGGATGCGCACATCGACGGTCATTGTCCGCTGCTCTCGGGTCACGATCTCAATGCCTATATTGCGACCGGTATCCGCAACTGCCACGAGACGACGTCACTCGGCGAAGCGCAGGAGAAGCTGCGAAAGGGGCTTCAGGTCCTGATCAGGGAGGGCACCGTCTCGAAGGATCTGCAGAAGCTCTACCCGATCATCTCCGCGGCGACGTCGCCGTTCGTCGGCCTGTGCACGGACGACCGCAATCCGCTCGACATCCACGAGGAAGGCCATATCGACCACCTGATCCGTGCGGCGATCCGTCACGGCGCGCCGCCGGCGCATGTCTATCGGGCCGCGACGTGGTCGTCCGCGCGCAGCTTCGGCCTGCGCGATCGCGGGATGATCAGCCCCGCGATGCAGGCCGACGTCGTTCTGCTCGACGATCTGCGTGAATGCCGGGTCCGACAGGTCATCTGCAAGGGCCGGCCGGTCACGCCCGATCTCTTTGCGGCGCGGCCAAAGGTCGAGCCGGTCGGCCTCGACTCGATGCGGTTGGGGAGGGTAACGGCGGACCTCTTTCGCCTGCCGGGCAGGGCCGAACCCTTTCCGGTGATCGGGATCATTCCGGGCTCGATCATCACCGAGCATCTGCAGCTGGTCCCGAAAGTCGTCGACGGGGCATGCGTCGCCGACATCGACAGGGATCTGCTCAAGGTCGTCGTCCTCTGTCGTCATGGACGGCCCGGCATCGGGCGCGGTTTCGTCAAAGGGTTCGGTCTCCGCAAAGGTGCGCTGGCGTCGTCGGTCGGGCACGACAGTCACAATGTCTGTGTGATCGGCGCAAACGACGACGACATGGCCTGCGCGGTCAACCGGCTGATCGAGATCGGCGGCGGGTTCGTCGCGGCCTGTGACGGCGACGTGCGCCAGGAGCTCGCGCTTCCGATCGCCGGGCTCATGAGCGATCAGCCATTCGAGTTCGTCGCCTCGAGATTGCGTGAGCTGCGAGACGTCGTGCGAGACATGGGCAGCACCCTGCCGGAGCCGTTTCTGCAGCTCGCCTTTCTTCCGCTGCCGGTCATCCCACACCTTCGGATCACCGACAAGGGTATCGTCGACGTCGACCGCTTCGCGCTGGTTGCCTGACGGCGAGCGCCGACCCGCGATCGGCCGGACGACCGCCCTGATATGTGGCGCGGCCGCGAATGCTGGGTGGTCCGGCCCTCACATCAACAGATTGGGCAGAAGCAGGACCGACTGCGGAATGGCGGCGAGCGCCGTCAGAAGCAAGACCATGGCAACAATGAAGGGAATCGAGACCTTCACGAACTCCTCGAAACTGCATTTGAGAATGCCGCAGACCGTGTACATGATGACGCCGATCGGCGGCGTGTTACCGCCGAACGTGATCAGGATGACCATGATCACGCCGACATGGACGGGATCGAACCCGTGGTCTATCAGTGCCGGCAGCAGTAGCGGCGTGAGCAGCAGCACGTTGACCGTCGCTTCCATGATCATTCCGGCGACGAACAGAATGAACAGCACCAGGAACAGCGTGGCGTAGGGGCTGTCGAAGGCCCGCAGGCTCTCGCTGAAGGCCTGCGGCGCCTGCTCCAGGATGATCACGTGCCCGAGCGCTGCCGCCATGATGATGATCAGCATCACCATGCCGATATCATGGACGGAATGGCGCAACGCCTCCGCGAAGGTCTTCCACGTCAGCTCGCGATAGATCAGGACCCCGACAACGAGCGCGTAGACGACGACGACCGCACCGGCCTCGGTGGCGGTGAAGGTACCGAAGCGGAAACCCGCCAGAAGGATGACCGGGAACATCAGCGCCCAGAAGCAGTCGCGCGCGCCGGCCAGAACCTCGCGCCAGCCCGGCCGTTCGCTCAGTTCCGGCGCATAGCCATGGCGGCGTGCGAGCAGGCCGGTCACGGCCATGATCGTGACGGTCATCAGGATACCGGGGATCACGCCGCCGAGAAGCAGCTTTCCGACCGAAACCTCGTTAACGAAACCGAACAGGACGAGGCCGATGCTCGGCGGAATGGTGGCGGTAATGACGGAACTGAAGGCGATGACGCACCCCGCATAACCCTTGGAGTAGCCGCGCGCGCGCATGGCGGGGCCGAGAAGCCGTGCCTCCATGGCGGCATCGGCGACCGCCGAGCCGCAAATGCCGCCCATCAGCATGCTGAGCACCACCGAGACTTGCGCGAGGCCGCCGGCCATCCAGCCGGTCAGCAGGCGCGCGAAACGAAGCAGCCGCTCGGTGATTCCCGCGGTATTCATCAGATTCCCGCCGAGAATGAAGAACGGCACGGCCAGAAGGGGAAAGGACTGCGTGACGCCGTACATCCGCTCGATGGCGACGCTGGTCGGCAGGTAGTCGCCGAACAGGAAGGCCGGCGCCGCGGCCAGCGCCAGCGCAAAGGCCACCGGCAGGTTGATGGCGAGAAGGATCGCGAACAGGACGCCGACCAGCGTGAGCATCACATCACCTCGCGCACGTCGTCGGACGTCGTTACCGTCGCCCGTCCCCGGAGACGGGCGACGAGCTGTTCGGTCAGGGTGATCAGCATCAGCGCGAAGCCGACCGGAAGGGCGGCCGTCGCGACGGCCGAGGTCACGCCGGTCATCGGCAGCGGCCGGCCGCCGGTGATGCTGGCAAAGCGGGCGCCGTGATAGGTCAGCACGACGAGCAGGGCGCCGGCCAGCAGGATGTTGAAGACGTCCAGGACCTGCCGCGCGCGACGCGGCAGCAGATTCGCGAACAGGTCAACGCTGAAATGCCCCGCGCGCTGCAGCGTGAGGTCGGCGGCGAACACGCACAGCCAGACGAACATGGCCTGGGTCACCTCGATCGCCCAGATCACCGGGCTGCCGAGGTACCGGGTCGCCGAGGCGACGACAACCAGGGTCACGATGGCGACGAGCAGAACGGAGGCGAGGACACGCTCGATCGAGCGCAGCGCTGCGAGCATGGAAACGATCATGGTCGACCTGATCGACGGAACGACGGCAGGGATGATGGAAAAGCGCCCCGCGCGGCGTGATCCCGCGCGGGGCGCAGAGTCGGTTACTGCCCGATGGCCTTTCGGGCCTGTGCCACCATATCGGTCAGGCCCAACTCGGCGTAAACCGGCTGGACGGCATTGCGGAACGGCGTCTTGTCGATGGCCGTGACTTTCACGCCGCGTGCCTTGATGTCATTGAAGATCTGTTCGGCCTGTTCGACGTTCATCTTCAATGCGAGCGCACCGGCGCGCTTCGCCTCCTCGGTGACGATCTGGCGATGCTCCGCCGGCAGCGACTGCAGCCATTTGTCGCTGACGATGAGGCCGCTCATCAGGTAGATGTGTTCGGTGAGCGTGATGTGGCTCACCACCTCGTACAGCTTCGCGCCGCGGATGGCCGAGGGTTGCGCCTCGGCGCCGTCGATCACGCCGGTCTGGATCGAGGGATACACCTCCGCCCACGCCATCGGCGTCGGAACGGCTCCCATCGCCGCGATCGTCTTGATCCACAGCGGTTCGCCGATCGTGCGCACGCGGACGCCCTTGAGGTCGGCCGGGGTCTGCACCGGCTTCTTGGTCAGCATGTGACGGGCGCCCTGATACCAGTTGAACGACAGCAGGGTCAGCCCCGTCTTCTGCTTCAGCCGCTCGTTCCATTCGGCGAAGGTCGGCGTCTCCACGAACTTCACCAGCTCGTCCACGCTGTTGAACGCGTAGGGGGCGACCAGCACGTTGAACTCGGGCACGAAGGGGCTGACTCGCGAGCCTTCGACGAACGTACCGACGTTCGCGCCGGCCTGCGCCTGATCCATCATGTTCTGCGTGTCGCCGAGCTGGGAGTTGGGGAAGATCTGGATTTCGACGTCGCCGTTGGTGCGGCGCTCCACGTCCTTCTTCATCCGCTGGGCGGCGATCACCAGCGGATCCCCGGGCGCAAGCACCGTGCCCAGGCGCAGCGTGGACTTGGCGACGGCCTCCGGCATCGGCGCCACGGCCAGCAGGAGCATGGCTCCGTAAAGCACTCCCCATTTGCGCATGACCATTTCCTCCTCGATTGATGTTGTTGATTGATGTGAACGGCGGCGATTCAGCCTTGCGGCTTCTGCCGTGCGCGCCAGGCCTCGTATTCGGCGCGCGTCACCTCGTCGGGCGGGTAAAGTCCGAAGATCGACCGTCCGGCCCTGACCTGCGCCTCGACGTAGTCCTCGAACTGCGTCATCTCGAAAGCTTCCTCCGCGACCTCGTTGGCGATCGCGGCCGGAATGACGACGACGCCTTCGGCATCGCCGACGACGATGTCGCCGGGATAGACGGGAACGTCGCCGCAGCCGATCGGCACGTTGAGGTCCGTCGCGTGATGGCGGATGAGATTGGTCGGGGCCGACGGCTGAACGGCGTAGGCGGGAAAGTTCAGCTTGGCGATTTCCGGTGAGTCGCGGAATCCGCCGTCGGTGACGATTCCCGCCACGCCGCGCACCATCAGCCGCGTGATCAGGATGGCGCCGGCTGAGGCGGCGCGGGCATCCTTGCGCGAGTCGATCACGAACACGTGGCCCGGCGGGCATTCCTCGATGCCCTTGCGCTGCGGGTGGTTGCGGTCCTCGAAAACCTTGAGCTGGTCGATGTCCTCGCGCGCCGGGATGTAGCGCAGCGTATACGCCTCGCCCACCATGCGGGCGGCTGCCGGATTGAGCGGCCGCACGCCCTGGATCACCGTATTGCGCAGACCCCGCTTCAGCAAAGTCGTCGAGATCGTCGCCACGCTGACCTGTTGCAGGCGCTCACGATTCTTTTGTGTCAGCGATGCGTTGCTCATCGTCTCCCCTTCATTTTTTGATTCCGATGCGCTTGAATCGGGTGGAGTGCCGTTGCTGGGATCGGTGATCCTCACATTTCCGGGGGGCCCTGTTGCTTTCGCGCGCGCGACATGCGGCGCGGCGGCCTCTCGCCTTCCTCCGCAAAGTACTCGCGGTTCTCGTTCATCAGGATCTCGACGCTGCGGAACAGGCCGCGCAGATGCGCCCGCAGGGCCGCGAGCGCTCCTTCGCGGTCGCGATGAATGACGCGATCTACGATGGCGCTGTGCTCCTCGATGACCGCGGTCAGCTTCAGTTCGTTGCGAATGCTTAGGTGCCGCACGCGATCCATCTGCGCCTTGGCGTTCTCGACGATCGACCAGACCGCCGCGTGCCCGGCGATCGCCATCAGATAGGCGTGCATCTCCTCGTCGGCGGCGAAGAACGCCGGCCGTTCGCCGGCCCGCTGGTGGGCGCGCTGCACGTCCAGGATCCGCCGGAGCGTCGCCGCTTGGTCCGCTTCGATGCGTTCGACCGCGCGCTCGATGGCGGCGCATTCCAGCGATTCGCGCACGAACTGGCTGTCGAACACCTCGGACAGTTTGATGGGCGCCACGAACGAGCCGAACTGCGGGTAGATGTCGACCAGCCCTTCGTCCGCCAGCTTGCTCAGCGCCTCGCGCACCGGCGTGCGGCTCACGCTGAGGCGTTGCGACAGCTCCTGTTCGGAGAGAGGCGCGCGAGGCGGGAGCCGTCCGTCGATGATCTCGCGCCGGAGAAAGCGATAGACCTGCTGGGCGATCGTCACGCGCCGTTCGGCGACGAAACGCCCTTCGTCCAGTCGTGGCGTGTCGGCTTTCACGCGCCGGCTCCACTCCGGCAACGGACGCCGTCGACCGGTCGTCTCGTCCCGGTGGTCGCTGCCGGCGCCGCGCCGGCGTCAGCAAGATCGAAGATCGGCCTCATGCCGCTTCCTCCCGTTGCCCCGCGCTCCCTTGGCTCGGAATCGTTGTTTTCAAAAGTACTACCATACTAGCACAGAACGCAAAGATGCCAAGAAGCCGTATGTCTTTCGAAACAAGGGGTTGCATCGGGGAACCGAGAACGGCGGGCGCCGGCCGGATCGGGAAACGACGCGGTCGAAGGCCGAACCAGACGCAGGTCCGAGGCGCCAAGGACGTTCAGTTACTTATTTTGCGCTGTCGCGCCGCGGTGTTCGCCGGCGCGGGGCGCAAGGTGACGGGAAGCCGAAGAAGACACGAGGAAAGCCTTTTCCGGCGTCGTATTTCGGTCGGGCGCCGGGGCGAAACCAAAGACTTGGCGGTAGAGGGGGCGGGAGCGCCCGGCAACGTCTCGGCTGGCTGCCGCGCCTCTTCTCTTTCTCGAATCCCGACGGCCGTGCCGGTTCTGACGGTTGCAGCCGCCGGTCAGTGGACGACGGACACTTTGACGTCGCCCTGTCGGCGCAGGACGCTGACGGAGACGTCGCTGCCGGCGCGCTGAATCAGGACGTCGGCCGTGCTCCGGCCGAGCCGCAGGTTGCGGAGCTCGATCCGGTCCAGGAAATCCGGCAGTCGCGGCCGATTGAACGTGATCTGGTGCGCCGCGAGGTCGAAGCCCAAGCCCAAATTCGCCTGCAGGAGCGCGAACGGGGTCGCACTCGCCCAGGCCTGCGGCGCACAGGCGACCGGATAGAAGGTCGGCCCTCTGCGGCGCGTGCGCTGAAATCCGCAGAACAGCTCCGGCAGGCGCTGCAGGTCCATGTGGATCGACGCGTCGAAGATCGCCCGGGTCAGGCGGGCGACATAGTCCTTGAGCCCGTAGCGGGCGAAGCCCAAGGCGATGAGCGCGTTGTCATGGGGCCATACCGCGCCGTTGTGGTACGACATGGGGTTGTAACGTGCCTCGGTACTCGCGACCGTGCGAATGCCCCAGCCCGAGAACGAGGTGCGCCCCATAAGCGTTGCCGCGACGCGCACGGCGCGCTCCGGCGCGGCGATGCCCGTATAAAGCGCGTGTCCCGCATTGGACGTGCGCACGCGGCAGGGCTGCTTGTTGCCGTCGAGCGCCAACGCATAGGTGCCCAGATCCTCGCACCAGAACGTTTGTTCGAAACGTTCGCGCAGGGCCTGTGCCTCGTGATCGAGCCGCGCCGCCACCGCCTGAAGGCCCAGCGCGCGTGCCATCGCGGCGGCGCGACTCTTCGCGCCATAGACATAGGCCTGGACCTCGCACAACGCGATCGGCGGTTCGGCGAGGTGACCATCGGCGTGAAAGATCGCGTCCCTGGAATCCTTCCAGCCCTGGTTGTCGAGGCCGTTTTCGCTCTTGCGGCGATACTCGACGAACCCGTCCCCGTCGACGTCGCCGTAGCGGTCGATCCAGGTCAGTGCCGCCTCGATGTTGGGCCACAGCGACCGGATCGTCTCAATGTCGCCGGTACGATGGAAGTACTCGCCGGCGAGCAGCACGAAGAGCGGCGTCGAGTCGATGCTGCCGTAGTACAGGCCGAAGGGAACCTCGTGCAGCGTCGCCATTTCGCCGCTGCGCATCTCGTGCAGGATCTTGCCCGGTTCGGCGTCCCGTTCGGGGGCGAACTCCGTCGCCTGTTTGCTTGCGAGAAAGCCGAGTACGCCTTTGGCGATCGCCGGGTCGAGCCAGAGCGTGAGCAGCGCCGTTATCAATCCGTCACGCCCGAACACGGTGCTGAACCACGGAATGCCCGCATAGGGGTAGGGCCCCGCGTCCGTGTCCGTGATCAGCATGTACAGGTCGGAGATCGACCGGCAGACGAGCTGGTTGAACAGGTCGTGCGAGCCTTCGATCGTCGTCGCGCGCGAACTGGAATGGTGAAGGATGCGCCGCGCCTTGCGCATGTCTGCAAAGAAGACGCGCCCGCTCCATTCCGTTTCACGCGGTTCGCAGGCGATCTGGACGAAGAGCGTGAACCGTTCCTTCGGCGCCAGGACGAAGTCGAACGTGGCACGCGTCGTGTCGAGGTGACTCGGTGCGGGGTCGAAGCGGATGCGGGTCTCGCGCAGGATGCCATCCAGACCCTTGTAGCGGAGGGCCACCGCGCTGCGACTCAGGCACGCCGCCGAGTGCCGGCCGCGGCGCGATCGACGTTGACCGCGAATCTCGAAGATGTCGGCGAAGTCCGCGGCGAAGTAGAGGTCGAGCCGTACGCGCTGCGGACCTTCGGAGAAATTGAGGACGGCGATGCGCTCGTAGCAGGCCGCTTCCCACACGAACTTGAGGCGGTGAACATGGATCGTGTCGCGCGCAAGCGCGAGGCGTCCATCCTCCATGAAGTCAGGGTTGGTCAGGTCGACGACCAGGGCCGCGTTGTCCAACTGTACGGTCGAGCTGAGCAGGAGCGGCTGTCGGTCGTTTATGCGCAGCTCAAGCCGCGACAGAAAGCGCGTGTCGTTGTGATAGAGTCCCTCCGGCCCACCGACCGATGCGACGTCGCCGTAGTGGTCGAAGACGGCGAAGGTACTCCCGTGCTTCAGGGTTCGCGGCCGGCGCTCGTGCAACGAGGCGGTCGCCGGGATGTAGAATTGCGTTGCCGGTCCACCGCCCGCGACGGTGGGGCCGGCGGTCGCCGTCCAATCGTTCATTGCATTCTTACGCGGCGTGCTTTGTGAGAGGTTCGCCGGTGACGTTGGCGGCCTGCATGGGCCGGCCACTCGTCTCGACGAGCTTGGCATACACGCGGATGTAATCCCGCGCCATGCGTTCGACCGAGAAGCGTTTCTCGAAGTGGCGACGGACCGTCGCGCGCGACAGCGTGTCGAGCCGTGCGACCGCGGCGACCGCGGCATCGATGCTGTCGACGAGGAAACCCGTTACGCCGTTCTCGATGATCTCCGGAACGGAGCCATGCGGCCAGGCGATCACGGGCGTGCCGCAGGCCATGGCCTCGATCATCACCAGGCCGAATGGCTCGGGCCAGTCCACCGGGAAAAGCAGCGCCCGCGCCTTGCCGAGGAACGTGCCCTTGTCGGCTTCGCCGATCTCGCCCACGAACTCGATCAGCGGGTCGTCCAGAAGCGGCCGGATCTTGGTGTGGAAGTACTCGGTATCCGCCTTGTCGACCTTCGCCGCGATCTTCAGACGCAGACCGGTCTTGCGGGCGATTTCGATGGCGCGGTCGGGCCGCTTCTCGGGACTGATGCGCCCCAGGAACGCAAGGTAACCGCCACTGCCGTCGCCGAGCGTATAAAGGTCGGTCGGCAAGCCGTGGTAAACCGTTGCCTGCCAGTTGACCCAGGGCAGGTGGATGCGCTGCGCGTCGGAGATCGACACGAGCGGCATGCCCGGGAACTCCCGGTAAACGGCTTCCAGGTCCGGAATGTCCAGCCGCCCGTGAAGCGTGGTCAGCGTCTTGCCGGCGATCGGGGCGGCCAGGGGGAAATGCAGGTAGTCGGTATGGAAATGGATGATGTCGAAGCGATCGGTCTGCTGCATCACCTTGTGCAGCAGGACGATATGGTGCGCGAGGGGATCCTTGCAGCCGGAGTCGAGGCGCAGCGCCCGCGCGCAAGGGGCGACGAGTTTCGCGGCCGTACGCGAGTCGCCGCTTGCGAAGAGGGTCACGTCGTGACCCTGCCGTACCAGCTCTTCCGTGAGATAGGAGACGACCCGCTCCGTGCCCCCATAGAGTTGCGGCGGGCAGCTCTCGTACAGTGGGGCGACCTGGGCGATTCGCATCGTTCGGCAGCTCCCTTGTTCTCGAGTGGCCTCGTGAGCGATCGCGGGCTCTACCCCGGAAGTGCACTGGGAGAGCCGGCGCGAATTCCGCGCAATCCGATTTGGGTGCCCGGCCCGCCGTTTCAATAGCCCTCGGAAGGTCCGCGTCCGGGGAACCACGTCCGGTGCAACGGATTGGGGGGCGCATCGTCGGCGACCCGGCGCGCTTCCCGGCTGCGTCGTCACGCCCGGCCGCGGTCCGGCGGCGCGGAATCAGCTACTTCGCGGGCGGTCCGATCTGGGCGCGGAGCGTAAGGCGCCGCCCGTCGCGCAGAACGGCGAGCTCGACGACCGAGCCGACCGGCGTCAGACCGATCCGGTTCCGCAAATTGCTCGCGCCGTGTATGGCGCGGCCATCGACCGCAATCACGATGTCCCCGGATCTCAGGCCCGCACGATGCGCCGGCGAGCCGGGATCGACCCCCACGATCACGGCCCCTTCCGTGGAATACGGCAGTCCGAGCTTGGTGGCGACGTCCGGTGTCAGATCCTGAAGCGCGACCCCGAGCTGGCCCCGACGCACCGTACCGTAGCGGATGAGCTGACCCATCACCGCCTTGGCCATGTTGCTCGGGACGGCGAACCCGATGCCGATGTTGCCGCCCGGCCCGAGGATCGCGGTGTTGATGCCGACGAGTTCGCCATTCAGGTTGACGAGCGCGCCGCCGGAATTGCCGGGGTTGATGGCGGCATCCGTCTGGATGAAGTCCTCATAACCGTCCTTCGTGAGCCCGGTGCGTCCGAGCGCGCTCACCATTCCGCCCGTCACCGTCTGGCCGAGGCCGAAGGGATTGCCGATCGCGACGACGAAATCTCCGACCCGAAGCGCGTCCGAGTCGCCGAATGCGATGGCGCTCAGGCCATCGGCGTCGATCTGCAGAAGCGCAATGTCGGTATCCGGATCGCTTCCCACGAGCTTGGCGTTGAAGCTGCGTCGGTCCTTGAGTGTCACGACGACGGCTTCTGCGCCGCGGATGACGTGATGGTTGGTAAGGACGTACCCCCGCTGGGCGTCCACGATCACGCCCGACCCGGCGCTGAGCGACGGACGCAAGGCGCTGTCCGGAATGTTGAAAAAGCGCCGGAAAAAGGGGTCTTGCAGGAGCGGATTCTCGGCGGCCGGCGAGCGGTGGACGACAGCGATGTTGACCACCGCCGGCGTAACGCGTTCGACGAGGGGGGCGAGCGTCGTCGTACCTGCCGGCAGGGACAACGGCGTCCCGCGTACGGACGCGTTCGGCAGGGTCGCGAGGCCCGCAGCGACCAGTAGCAGGATCACCCGATACCGAAGTCGCGTCAGCATGGAAGGGTCTCTTGGTTCGTGCGCCGCGGGTCGGTTGCTCGATTATGCGCGTTTCGATATCGCTTTTCGCGTCAGCGGATTGTTCGCGCGCGCCCGGCGCCGGTGCAAGGCCGCGACGATGGCGGTCCTAGATATCTGCGTCGCCGACGTGCCGGGCCGCCGTGACGGCGGCTGTATCGTGAATCGGCGGCGCCGATTGCCGCACCGCCGATACCTTCCTGCGCGCGACATCCCTATGCAGCCGGCGAAATCCTCTGAACCCAAAAAGCATCTAGAGTCAACAACGTAGGATCGGGCCCCAGGTCTTCAAGGTGGCGTGCGTCGCGGCTTTCAGCGCCTGGGTGGGCTCGGCGGGCTTCCACGCCGTGACGGCTCGATCCCGGCGCCGTGGGACGAACCGGTTCGGGCCGATGCCGGTCATCGTGCGCGTGATCGCGTGACGGAACGACGAGGCAAAGCCCATAGCCGGCCTATGGGCACACCCGACGGCCGCGCAGGAGGGGGCTCTTGATGGTCATGATCTTCCACATACATCCGAACCGGGGCTTCTGGATCGAAGGTGCATGATGCAGAGACATGATGCAGAGAGGAGCCATGACGACGCAGACCATGGGTCGCGCGTTCGGCGGGTATGTGCCGCCGTCCCCTCCGGATCCGCACCGACGCGATCTTGCCGATCTGATACATTTTCAGCCCAAGCCGCGGATACCGTTGGCCCCGCATCCGCATCTGCGGAAAACGCAGGCGGTGATCTACAGGCAGACGCCGTCCGTTACACAAGGCGGCCGGGCGCACGCAAAGAATTGGATCCTGGAGTTCGAGCCGACGTCGCCGCCGGTCACTGAACCCCTGATGGGATGGACGGGCGGCGGCGCCGAACAGGTTCGGCTGCGTTTTCCGGACCGCACGAGCGCGGAGCGCTTCGCCCAGCGGCAGGGGATGGAGTGGACGGTGATCGAGCCACCGCCGAAGCCCGGCCTTCGGCCCAAGTCTTATGCCGACAACTTCAGGGCTGCGCCGGTCGATCGGTCGGCCGTGTCGTCTTCGTGAGCGCGCGGTCGCGCACCAGATCTCCCTTGGGCCACATGAGCGCGATGGTCCAGAGCGGCGGCGCCGCGTAGAAAGGCCCGACGGCCAGAAACGGCAACATGTACGTCCACGCGAGAAGCGCGGCCTGGGTCTGCTGCACCGTCTTCAGCACGGCGGCCACGGGCGAAAGGTGAGGTGGCGAGGGGCCGTCGGGTCCCGTCGGCACAGGCTCCGAGGCCGCTTCGCGTCTCATGTGCGACGTTGCACCTCCAGGTTTGCTCGGTGCGTAGTTCATCGACTACCGATGTAGAAGGTGCTGCGACCTGTGCAAGAGGAAGCGCGCATCCGGCGATCTCTTCCCGGCAACGTTCGCTGGTTGCCGACGGTGCCCGGTGCGGCTGCAGCCCTGGTCTTGAAGCCGTGGCTCGGCATTCCCAATACATCTGCCGCTGCGCATGCAGGCGCCATGGCGTTCGCCGCCGATGGCGATACTCCGAAGATCATCTCTTGAACGCTGGGTTCGGATGCCGTCCGGCGGCGGCGCCGGTGTGGGTTGGAGAACGGGAATGGCACGAATTACGATCGAGGATTGTCGCACTCACGTCCCGAACGATTTCGAGCTTGTCCTGCTTGCGGCGCAACGCGCCCGCGAGTTGAACGCCGGAACCCCTCCAGTCGCCGAAGCCGGACCGAAGGAGAAGACCACCGTCGTCGCGTTGCGCGAAGTTGCGAGCGGCCGCTTGGACATCGACCGGCTCCGCAATGAACTGATCGCGAGTCTGCAGACCGCTGCGCCGGACGAACCCGAGCCTGCGCCCGAGCCGGAAGATGCCGCGGCGGCCCGGAACATGCTCGAGGCGGCGGCGCGCAATGCCGAAGCCGCCGATCGCGATTCCGAACCGGACGAACTGTCGGACGGAACCGAAGTCACTCCCGAGGTCGCCTGACATATATGCGGGCGGACGGCGCCCGCGAATTTGCCCGGGACGTCCGCCCGCCGCTTGCCCTTGTGCGCCATGTTGCGAACGTGGCGCTGCCGAAACGGCTCTCCCGAAAAAATGGAAGGAAGACTGCCCGCCCGGCGCGCGATGGCGTCGTGGCGGCGGTTTCTTATGGCGCGTGGTGTTCCGGGTTATCCACGCCTGAATGTGCTTTCGGACCGTCGGCGTTCCGGCCAGTTACTGTCCGGCGCCGGTGTTCAGTCCGATCAGATCGCCTTGGCGCGCTGATTCGCCACGCGTTCGACGCAGGAGGTCGGATCGGCCGGGAACTTCGCGGAAATGATACGCGGTGCGCTCGGCTCGGCGTGGAACGCCGACCGGTCAGGCGGGTTCGGTCGGCAATCCGGCGTCCGCGGCGTCCTTGAACGCACCCAGGTTGTACACCTTCGTATAGCCGAGCTGCTTCAGGGCCTGGCCGCTCAGGGCTGAGCGCCCGCCGGATGCGCAGTAGAGGATTACGGACTTGTCCTTGCTGAAATTGGCGTCGTGATACGGGCTCTCGGGATCGGCGCGGAACTCGAGCATGCCCCGTGACACATTCACCGCGCCCTTCAGCCTGCCCGTTTTCTCCACCTCCGGCGAATCCCTGACGTCCACCAGCAGCACGTCGGCGTTGCCGATCATGGTGCGGGCGTCCTCGGGTGAAATGGCCGGGACCGCTTCCTTCGCCTTCGCGACCAGTTCCTTTGCCGTCGTGGCCATGTAAACCTCCTGGCGGCGGCGTGACGACATATCGACGGCTCCAGCGTATATGAAAGCAGCCCGCCCAAGAACGCCGTCGAAAGGGTAGGACGATCGGTGTTTCGCAGCGACACGGGAAAAATCCAGGCCATCGGCCGTTCGAATTTGAGGCTGCGTGCACTAAGAACTTGAAGTCAAACGGGTCGGCGTGAACGTGTGGTCACGCTCTCCGGCACTGCAAAGCCGCACCGTGCGACGCAGCGCATCGATGCGCGCACCGTCCCTCACATGGAACACAGCTTGGCCATGGACGATTTCACCTCTAGCCTAGGCATGATGCTGCCGGATCTGCGTCAGGGAGAGGGCAATGTTTGGGAGCCTCGTCCGTCGTATCGTCACCGGGATCGCACTGGTCATCGCCGCTTCGGGTGCATCCGCTCAGGACGCGGTCCGCGTCGGATCCAAGATCGACACCGAAGGCGCGCTCCTCGGCAACATGATCATCCAGTTGCTCGAGGCGAACGGCATCAGGACGGTCAACCGGCTTCAGCTTGGACCGACCAAAATCGTCCGCAGCGCCATCATCGCAGGCGAGATTGATCTTTATCCGGAGTATACCGGCAACGGCGCGTTCTTCTTCTCCGTTGATACCGATCCGGCGTGGCGAGACGCCGAGCGCGGCTACGAAAAGGTGAAGGCGCTCGACGCCGAGGCGAATCGACTCGTCTGGCTGCGACCCGCGCCGGCGAACAACACATGGGCGATCGCCGTGCGCAAGGATGTCGCGGACGCAAACAAGCTCTTCACCATGGAGGACTTCGCCCGTTGGGTTTCGAGCGGCGGCAAGGTCAAGATCGCGGCATCCGCCGAGTTCGTGGAGAGTCCGGCGGCGTTGCCGTCATTCGAGAAGACCTACGGTTTCAAACTGGGGCCGGATCAGATTCTGACGCTCGCGGGCGGCAATACGGCTGCGACCGAACGCGCGGCGGCCGAACAGACGTCGGGGGTCAATGCCGCGATGGCCTATGGCACGGACGGTGCACTGGCGGCGCTCGGCCTCGTCGTGATGAGCGATCCGAAGGGCGCGCAGATCGTCTACGCGCCGGCCCCGGTGGTTCGCGCATCGGTTCTCGAGCAGTATCCCCGGATCGAGGAGGTTCTCGAACCGGTATTCGCATCTCTGGACCTGGCGACTCTGCAGCGCCTCAACGCCAAGATCGCGGTCGAGGGACAGGATGCGCGGCAGATCGCGGTCGACTATCTGAAGGAAAAGGGCTTCTTGAAGTAAGCGCGGAATGCGGACCGGCACGGCCGGCATCAAGACGCTATCACGCCATCTTCTTCCGAACCCGGCCTCAACCGGTCCGTGATTCCGATTAAAATCCTGCGCCGTGACATGATCCGCAACCGCGTGCTCTTCGTCCTGATCGTCGCGGGTCTGCTCGCCGGTTTCGGTCTTGCGTTCGTGACGCATGCGCCGAACCGCCTGGTATCCGGTCGACCGGTCGCGTTGATTGCCGCGGCCGACGGGGCGCGGCTGCTCGCGCTTCTGCCCGGCGTCTTTCTTCTCTTCGGGCCATTCCTGCCGCAGCGGCGTGGGGCGCACGGCGCCATCGCCATCGCGGCGGCGACCTTTCTCGTGGCGCTCTGCTGGCTCGCGGGGGCGTCGGCGGCAAGCCTCGCCGAAAGCGCGTCGCCGGCGGCGCGCACATCGCTCGGCGCGGCGTTCTGGACGCTCTTCATCTGCACCGCTCTGGCGTTGATCGACGCCGCCCGCCGTCTCGGCCTGTCGGCGGCCGCCGGCCTCCTTATCGGTGCGGCCGTTGCAGCCGCGATTGCTCTGCTCGGCGCTTCGGGCGCGCTCGATCAGCTCTCCATCGTCAGGGAATATGTCAACCGCCGGGACGTGTTCGCGGATGCGGTGATGCGCCACATCGTCATCGTGCTCGCGGCGCTCGTGCCGTCCCTGATCCTGGGGGTCCCGATCGGGATTCTCGCGCACCGGCGGAAGACGTTCGCCGCAGGCCTCTTCCCGATCCTCAACATCGTGCAGACGATTCCGTCGATTGCGCTCTTCGGCATGCTGATCGCGCCGCTCTCGAGCCTCGCCGCGATCTTCCCCGGGCTCGCTGCGCTCGGCGTCAGCGGCATCGGTCTTGCGCCGGCGGTCATTGCCCTCGTCCTTTACTCGCTCCTGCCGATCGTCCGGAACATGGCCGAAGGTCTTGCCGGCGTCCCGCCCGCCGCCATCGAGGCGGCGCGCGGCATGGGCATGACCCGGCGTCAGGTGTTCTGGCGCGTCGAGCTGTCGCTCGCGCTGCCGGTGTTCCTGTCCGGCCTGCGCATCACCGCGGTGCAGGCGGTGGGGCTCGCGGCGGTGGCGGCGCTCATCGGGGCCGGCGGGCTCGGCGCCATCATGTTTCAGGGGCTCTTTGCCTATGCGCTGGACTTGGCGCTCCTCGGCGCCTTGCCCGTGATTCTGCTCGCGGTCGTGGTCGATGCATTCCTGCGGCTGCTCACGGCGTACGCGGAAAGGCGGCCCGGATGATCGAGCTCGACCACCTGTCGAAGCGCTACGGAACCGTGATGGCCGTCGACGACGTCTCGGTGACCATCGGGAAGGGCGAATTCTTCGCCGTCATCGGACCGTCGGGCTCGGGCAAGTCGACCCTGCTCAGGATGATCAACCGGTTGATCCCGTGGTCGGCCGGTTCGATTCGGATCAATGGCGAGGATATCCGCCGCTTCAGGCCCGAGGATCTGCGTCGGCGCATGGGCTACGTGATTCAGTCGGTGGGGCTCTTCCCACACTGGACGGTGGAGCGCAACGTCGGCACGGTCTTGGAACTTCTCGGCTGGCCCCGGGCGAAGATCCGCGATCGCGTGACCGAGCTTCTGATACTGCTGAAGCTCGACCCGGACCGGTTTCGCGGCAAATATCCCCATCAGCTCTCGGGCGGCGAGCAGCAGCGTGTCGGCGTCGCGCGGGCGCTTGCCGCCAGTCCCGACGTCCTCCTCATGGACGAACCCTTCGGCGCGCTCGATCCCGTCACCCGCGGCACGCTTCAGACGGAGCTCGCGCGCATTCATCGCGAAAGCGGCACGACCGTCATCTTCGTGACCCACGACATGGACGAGGCGCTGAAACTCGCCACGCGCGTCGCGATTCTGGATCATGGTCGCCTCGTGCAGACGGGAACGCCGCTGGAGCTGCTCACCGCGCCGGCGAGCGGCTTCGTGCGTGATTTCGTCGGGCGCGAGGACTACGGGATCAGGCTGCTCTCGGTCGAGGTCGTGACGAGCCGTCTTCGGGCGGGCGAAACGGTGCCGGGCGAACCGATCGCCGCGTCGGCGAGCCTTCGCGAGGCGCTGTCGCGAATGGTCATGCAGGGCACGGATCGGCTCGGCGTCGTCGATTCCGACGGCCGTCCGCTCGGGGCCGTGTACCTTGCAGATCTGGCGCGGCGATGACGACGAGGTTGCGCGCGCTCGGACACGATGCGCTTCTATGGACGGCGCTCGCCTTCGTGACGCTCGTCCTGTTCATGGCGGAACTGAAACCCCTTTTCGCCGCGCTCTTTCCCAGGCTCGATCGCCCGCTCTACGAGCAGGACTCGTTCCTCGATCTCGTGATCGCCCATGTCGCGCTCGTCGGCGCGTCGAGCATCGCGGCCATCGTGCTCGGCGTTGCCGCCGGAATTTTCGTCACGCGCCCGACCGGCGCCGAGTTCCGCGACATTGCCGAGACGGTCGCCACCATGGGGCAGACTTTTCCGCCCGTCGCGGTGCTGGCGCTTGCAGTGCCTGTCATCGGCTTCGGGGCCGCGCCGGCGCTGATCGCGCTCACCGCCTACGGCGTGCTGCCGATACTCCAGAACACGATTGCGGGGCTCTCCGTCGTGCCGGAACCGGTGCGCGAGGCCGCGCGCGGCATCGGGATGACGGACGGCGAGATCCTGTACCGCGTCGAATTGCCGCTCGCCGCGCCCGTGATTCTCGCAGGCATCCGCACTTCCGTGATCATCAACGTCGGCACCGCGACGATTGCCTCGACGGTCGGCGCGAAGACGCTCGGCTCGCCGATCATCGTCGGCCTCAACGGCGCGAACATCGCGTATGTCCTTCAGGGGGCGGTTCTGGTCGCCCTCCTCGGGGTCGTGCTCGACCTCGCCTTCGAGCGGCTCGGCAGGTGGCTACGGCGCTGGCAGACGGCCGCGTGAGCGATCGCCTCGGATCCTCTGTCCAGCCAACCATCACGCTTCGCTGAAGATCGAGGAGTCCGACCTGCGATCATGAGCATTCATATCTCACGGCATGTATAGCCGATCTTGTGGCTACACGCTGGTAGGTCATGCATTTGCTCGTAAAACGTCCATTCCGCCACAAGCTGTTCTGCATCATCGCAAGATAAAACCAGATATGCTCTAGAGACTGAGTACAGTCTCACATATGCGTACCTCGTAAGCCGCTATGCGCATGTATCGCCCAGAATGAATACTTGGGCCATATGGCTGCGCCCTCCATGTATGCGCTGTATCGCAATCTAAGATTGTTTTATCATGGGCGGCGATGCGCTGGGAGGGGAGTATGCAGGTTGCACGCCTAAAAATAGAGAACTTCCGTGGCATTAAGAGCACCGAAATCGACTTCGACGGACATACTCTGCTCGTTGGGGCAAATAACGTTGGTAAGTCTACAATTTGCGAGGCGCTCGAATTAGCGCTCAGTCCGGATCGGCAGAGCCGCTTCCCTGTAGTCGAGGAGTTCGACTTCTACAACGGGGTGTATTTTCATGATGATAAGCCGATTGAGATTCGCATCGAAGTGCTGTTGACCGATGTCATCCCCGCAATTGAGAAAGCGTGTAGGAATTATCTTGAGCGTTGGGACCCTAGAACTCGGCGTATTCTCGGCAAAGGTGACATTGACAACGTAGATGACCCGCAACTTGTTTGGTGTCTACGACTCCTAACTATCGCGCGCTACAACAAGGAAGAAGATGAGTTCGAGGCGGCAACGCACTACGCCAGAGTCTACGATCCTGAAGACGAAGAGGACAGCCGTGTTCCACGCGGGATCAAGCGTAGATTCGGTTTTCTATATCTCCGCGCGCTCCGCACCGGGGCACGCGCACTCAGCTTAGAACGTGGTTCGCTCCTTGACGTAATCCTACGGATCCAGAGCCTTCAAACCGGTATTTGGGAGCACGTGCGACAGCGACTCGAGGCGCTTAATCCACCGATTGACGCGGGTGCGACAAATTTGACAGAGGTTTTGCAAACCATCGAAAGGCGCCTTGCTGAGTATATATCCATCGACAATCCTGGGCAGGCAACGCGGCTTTTTGTATCGCAGCTCACGCGTGAGCACTTACGCAAGACTCTGAGCTTTTTTATCTCAGTCGCTAGAGATCAGAAGCCAGTTCCCTTTCAGGATGTCGGTACGGGAACGCTTAATGCACTTGTTTTGGCTCTACTTAGCTTCATCGCAGAGCTAAAAGAGGAAAACGTGATCTTTGCGATGGAAGAACCGGAGATCGCGCTTTCACCACATACCCAGCGCAGAATTGCGACATACCTCCGAACGAAAACTACGCAATGCTTTGTAACGTCTCATTCGCCATACGTCATTGAAGCCTTTGACCCTGCGCAAATCGTAATTTTGCGTCGACACAGCGACGGCAAAGTAACGGGCAAGCGCGTCACGCTACCCGCAGACGTGAAGGCTAAGACATACCGTCGTTATGTTCGACGGGGATTTGCTGAAGCGATGCTAGGATGCGGTGTCATCGTAACCGAGGGTATTACGGAGCAGTTTGCCCTTCACGCGGTCGCCGATAGGCTCGAATCCACGAATTCTGATTACTATCCTCTCGATCTGTCGGGTGTCACTATTACCACACCCGATGGTGACGGCGGCATCGCAGAGTTCGGTCGCTTTTTCACCTCCCTCAATCTGCCGACGTTTGCCTTTTTGGACAAGAAGGCGCGCTCCCCGAAGGAAAAAGACGCTCTCGATCAAGCTGGCTTTGAGATCCTTGAAGAGACTCCATACGCTGGCATGGAAGACCTGCTCGCCGCTGAGATTCCTCTTGGCCAGCAATGGGCTTATCTCGAACATATTCGAGATTCCGGTGTCGCCCCCAAGATCTCAATACCTAAGCATCGCCCAAACGACGATGACGTACGCGAATATACCCGCCAAGTGTTGAAGGATGGCAAGGGAGGGGGGCGTGCAGCCGATCTGATTGAACGCTGCGCCCCTACAGAATTGCCGCGAACGATCGTCAATTTCCTTGAACAGATCTACGCACGTTTTCCCCGTCCTAAGGAACTTGGTGCTGCAGTTGGGAGCGGAAGCGAAGCGGCGGGGGCGGCTTTAGTTGGCCCAGCTGCAGCAGCGGCGCCTGAAAGCGCATGACTTTTACCACCTGCCCCCAACGGAATCGGATTCTGAATGCTGACGGGCATGTTCTGGTAACTGGGGGCCCTGGTTCTGGGAAGACTACTGTTGCTCTCCGTAAGGCGCTTCGGCGCGTAGAGGCAGGGCTGCTGCCGGGTCAGAAAGTCCTATTTTTAAGCTTCTCGCGAGCCGCTGTCGCGCGTATCGCAGAGGCTGCCCGCAAGGACTTTCCAAAGGATTTGCGACGGTTTCTCGACATTCAAACTTTCCATTCGTTCTTTTGGCAACTTGTGCGTGGTCATGGCTATCTGCTGGGAGCGCCGCCACTGATACGGTTACTGCCACCGCATGAAGAGCGAGCCCGATGCCTCGGCGCAAAGAATGATGATCCTGTATGGAGCATCCAGCGGGAACGTCTGTTCTATGAGGAAGGTCGTATCTCTTTCGACCTCTTTGCGCCCAAGGCACTCGCATTGCTTCAGGGAAGCGCTGCTCTTCGCAGGCTCGTGGCTAGCAGCTATCCGTTAATCATTGTGGACGAAGCCCAGGACACGGGCAGAGAGCAGTGGGCCTGTATGGCGGCGCTCGCCGACCTGACGCAACTTGTCTGCCTCGCCGACCTCGACCAACAGATTTACGATTTTCGTCCCGATGTAAGTCCCGAGCGGCTGCAGCAAATCATGTCAACGTTGGCTCCGCTCGAGGTAAATCTCGGCCCCCAGAACAACCGCAGTCCGGGCGTTGAGATTGTCAAGTTCGGGAATGATATTCTCGCTGGAACGCCGCGTGGCTCCGCATATGTTGGTGTCAGCCAAATGTCGTTTGCACCGGGTGCTTCCTCGCGAGATCGTGCTATTCGGTCAGCCGTTGGCGTTCTAGAGAGGAGAATTCGCAGTGCTGTCGGATCTCCGCCTGAGAGTATCGGTTATCTGACGTCGTGGGGGAAAGGTGTGGCCATCATCGCCCGCGCTCTTCAGGGCAACGAAAACATCAAGGAAATTCCACATCGGGTTGTGATGGACGAGGCCGACGTGCTCCTCGCAACGCGTGTAATCGCATTCTGCTTAGAACCGATTGACGACATTTGGCAGAGTCTTGCCGCCGCCCTCGATCTCATCGCCGATCTCTACCGCGCACGTGGTGACGCAGCGAAAGCCGAGCAACTCAGTAGGAATGCGGCTGACGCTCGCGCCGGCTGCCTACGAGGCAACGCCAAATGTCCGCGCTATCTTAAGGGTGTTTTGGAGCAGCTTCAGACCAACCTTTTTGTTGGTGGCCCAGCACAGGATTGGTTGACCGTCCGACGCTTGTTCGAGACAAGCGGAGTAGCAGAGTTGGAGATGGTCGCTAAACTTGTCGTCTATCTTATGGGCTTCAACCGAGGGCGGCGAATTTCCGATGCGCTGTCGGAGGCTTGGCTGAAGTACGGTCGATATAAAGATGCGCGGGCGCTAGTTGAGGCAGCGATCACTGAAGATCAGATTGTTGGCGGAGATGGTGATTTTAGTGGCATCAACGTGATGACGATGCATAAATCCAAGGGCAAGGAGTTCGATGGCGTCATTATCCTTCACCTTGGAAGATTATCACCGCTCTCGCCGGACTATGAGCCAGCTCCTTATCTTAAGAGCCGGCGGCTTCTGCGGGTCGCAATAACGCGGGCAAGACATCACGTGCTGATGTTGACCGACGCCTCTAGCCCGTCTCCCCTTTTGGCAGGGCATAATCTGAACGTCAGGCTCTAACATTCGATAAAGGAATCAATACTGGATGCTCTGAACGCTTGCGAACGTTAGATCTCTGAGCGCCACCTAGAGTAATGCTCACATTCAAGTGTTCTGCAGGTTGGCTATAGCTTCTACTTATGAGTTTCGTGAACGCTAGGCGCAGTCTCCGCCTGCGGTGCGTCGTTCTAGACGCGCCGTAACGGCGCTGCACCAGCGGCAGATCAGAGGCTATGCCGCGGCTTCGCACCTATCCGGCGCCGTGTTCGATCGTCAGTACGTCGCCCGTCCGCCGGAGAGATCGAACACGGCGCCGGTCGTGAAGGAGTTCTCTTCGCTGACGAGCCAGGCGATCATGCTCGCCGCTTCGTGAAGCTCCAGAAAGCGCCCCCTCGGTATTTTCGACAGCATGTACTCGATATGCTCGGGTGCCTGCGCCATCGCGCCGGGCGTTCGGGCGACGGCGGGCGTGACGCAGTTCACCGCGATGTTGAGGTGCGCGACCTCCTTGCCGAGCGACTTGGTCAGCGCAATCACGGCTGCCTTGGCGGCGCTGTAGGCCGCCGCGTTCGGATTGCCTTCCTTGCCCGCGATGGAGGCGATGTTGACGACCCGTCCGTAATTCTGCGCGATCATGACCGGCAGCACGGCGCGGCAGCAGAAGAACGTGCCGTTGACGTCGACGTGAATCACGTCCTGCCACGCGTCGATGGGATAATCGACGAGCTTCGCATTCGGCCCGACGATGGCGGCGTTGTTGACCAGGATGTCGATCCGGCCGAACTCGGCCGCGGTCCGGTCCGTGGCGAACTTGACGCTCGTGTAATCCCCGATGTCGACCCGGTAGGTCCGGACATGCGCGTTGCCGCGCGCCGCCAGCTCCGCCTTTGCCCGTTCCATGCCGTCGGCGTTGATGTCCCATAGGGCGACCTTCGCGCCGGAGGCGAGCAGCCGCTCGGCGATCGCGAAGCCGATGCCCTGGGCACCCCCGGTGACGACGGCGACCCGGTCCGTGAGATCGATCTTGTTGACCTGCATGTTCTTTCCCTTAAGTCCCGCGTGGACGATGGCGGCACGGTCGTCGCTTGCCGACCCGCGGCTCGGCCGCGGCATTCCTCGGGCTTGCGTGAGGCCGGCGCTATGACTCCTGGAACACGGTTTCACGTTTGGCGCGGATCGCCGGCATGATCATGAGGATCAGAAGCCCGAGCGCCATCAGCAGCATCGTGGCCGAGATCGGCCGCGTGAAGAACACCGTGTAGTCGCCGCGCGAAAGCACCAGGGCGCGCCGCAGGTTTTCCTCCAGCATCGGTCCCAGGATGTAGCCCAGCAGCAGCGGCGCGGGCTCGCAGCCCAGCTTCAGGAAGATGTAGCCGAGAAAGCCGAACCCGATCGCGACCCACACGTCGAACATGTTATTGTTGGCGCTGAAGGCGCCGATCGCGCAGCAGAGCAGGATCAACGGATAGAGAATCCGGTAGGGCACGCTCAGCAGCTTCACCCACAGCCCGATCAACGGCAGATTCAGGATGACCAGGATGGCGTTTCCGACCCACATGCTGGCGATCAGGCCCCAGAACAGCTCCGGGGTCTTGGTCATGATCTGGGGGCCGGGCTGAATGTCGTGGATGATCAGCGCCCCCACCATGAGGGCCATCACCGCATTGGACGGGATGCCCAGCGTGAGCATGGGAACGAACGATATCTGGGCGCCGGCATTGTTCGCGGACTCAGGGCCGGCAACGCCCTCGATCGCGCCCCGGCCGAACCGCGACGGATCCTTGGCAAGCTTTTTCTCCAGGGTATAGGACGCGAACGAGGACAGCGTCGCACCGCCGCCGGGCAGAATTCCGAGTATCGATCCGACCGCCGTGCCGCGCAGCGCGGCCGGGAACGACTGCTTGAACTCTTGCCAGGTTATCCAGAGCGAGCTGATCCGGTCGGCAACGATTCCCGGACCTGCGGTCCGCTCCAGGTTCACGGCGATTTCCGCGAACGCGAACAGGCCCATCGTCATCGCGACGAAGCCGATGCCGTCGATCAGCTCCGGCCGGTCGAAGGTAAACCTGGTCACGCCGGAGTTGACGTCGGTTCCGACCATCCCGAGAAGCAGCCCGAGGATGGTCATGAGGATCGCTTTGAGGACCGATCCGTGCGCGAGCGCGATGGCCGAGATCAGGCCGAGCACCATCAGCGAAAAATACTCGGCGGCGTCGAACTTCAGCGCCAGCTCCGCGAGCGGCGGTGCGAACGCCGCGATCACCATCGTCGCGATGGTTCCGGCAAGAAAGGATCCGAGTGCCGCGACGCACAGGGCGGCACCCGCCCGTCCCTGCTTGGCCATCTGGTGACCGTCGAGAACGGTGATGACCGACGACATCTCGCCCGGCAGATTGACGAGGATCGCCGTCGTCGAGCCGCCATAGGATGCCCCGTAGTAGATGCCCGCGAGCATGATCAGCGCCGTCACCGGCTCGAGCCCGTAGGTGATCGGCAGCAGCATGGCGATCGTCGCGACCGGGCCGAGCCCGGGCAGCACGCCGATGAGCGTCCCGATCACGCAGCCGACGAACGCATAGAGCAGATTGACGGGCGTGACCGCGATGCTGAAGCCGAGAAGAAGATTGTCGAGCAGTTCCATGGTCATCCGCCGAAGAACGGAGGCCACACCGGCAGCGGCAGCCCGAGGGCGTAGACGAACAGTGCCGCCGCGGCCATGCCTTGCACGGCGCCGGCGATCAGCGCCTCGCGCCAACGGAATTCGGCGCTCGCCGCCGAAGCGACGAAGACGAGCACGAGCGTCGCGACGATCAGCCCGAGCGAGCTCGTCAGCAGGATGAAGAGCGCCACGCTCGCGAGCAGAATGAACAGCGGACGCCAGTGCCACTCCAGCGGGACGCCGCCTCTTCCGCGCATGCCGAGCAGACTCTGGAAAGCCCCCAGCCCGACGAGCAGGATGCCGAGGACCCGGGGAAAGTAGCCGGGCCCCATGCGCGACGCCGTGCCGACCGGGTAGGATTGCCCGATGACGAGCGCCGCGATGCCGAACGCCACGAAGAGCAGTCCGGCATAGAAGTCCCTTGGGTTACGGATCAACTGCATGGCGTTTCCTCTTTGCCGTCCGTTGCGGCTTTCGTCGCCGGTGCCCGGTTCGTCCCGGATGTCCGCTGCTACCGGACGCGGCACGACCCGGGCGGCTGCGGCGAAGTCGCCGGTCGTTCTGCCGTCACGAATTTACGCGCGGCATCTTTTCCCGGCATATCCCACTTATGCGCGAGCCAGCGCGGCGACGACGGCATCGCCCATCTCGTCCGTTCCGACCTTCCGCGTTCCCGGCTCGTATATGTCGGCGGTGCGGAGGCCCTGCGACAGCACGTCGCTCACCGCCTGATGCACCCGGTCGGCCAGATCCGGCCGGTTGAACGAGTAGCGCAGCATCATGGCGGCCGAGAGGATCGCGGCGAGCGGATTGGCGATGTTCTTGCCGGCGATGTCGGGTGCCGAGCCGTGGACCGGCTCGTACAGTCCCTTGCCGTCGGCGGCGAGCGAGGCCGAGGGCAGCATGCCGATCGAGCCGGTCAGCATGGCCGCGCAATCCGACAGGATGTCGCCGAAAATGTTGCCGGTGACGATCACGTCGAACTGCTTCGGCGCGCGCATGAGCATCATGGCGGCGGCGTCGACGAACATGTGACTGAGCTCGACGTCCGGATACTCGGCGCCGACGCGGATGACGACCTCGCGCCAGAGCTGCATCGCCTCCAGGACGTTCGCCTTGTCCACGGAGCAGACCTTGCGCCGGCGCATGCGGGCGGTGCGGAAGGCGACGTGCGCGATGCGCTCGACCTCGCTCTCCGAGTAGACCATCGTGTTGAAGCCTTGGCGCTCGCCCTGCGGCGTCGTGCGAAAGCCGCGGGGCTCGCCGAAATAGGCGTCGCCGGTCAGCTCCCGCAGGATCAGCAGGTCGAGTCCTTCGACGACCTCCGGCTTGAGCGTCGATGCGCCGATGAGCTCGGAGAACATGAAGACCGGCCGGTAATTCGCGAACAGGCCGAGATGCTTGCGCAGCCGCAGCAGGCTCGCGCCCGGCCGCTTGTCGAATTCGATCGCCTCGTCGCCCGGTATGCCGGCCGCGCCGAACAGAATCGCGTCGGCCTTGCGCGCGATGTCGAGCGTTGCCGGCGGCAACGGATCGCCCGCCGCTTCCACGCCGGCCTGCCCGATCGGCGCCTCGACGAGTTCGAGCGTCGCGTGCTTGCCGACGACCGCCTTCAACACCTTGACGGCCTGTTTCGTTACCTCCGGTCCGATTCCGTCCCCGGGCAATACGGCTACTTTCATTTCGTTCTCCGGTTGAAGCGCGTATGTGCGGTTAGCGATCGCTGCGCGGGCCCGTCGCCACTTCGCCGGCGTAGCGGCGCTCGAACTCGATGATGCGCTGCATCTCGGTCAGCGTGTAGTCGAGCTCGTCGAGCCCGTGTATCAGACAGTGTTTCGCGAAGGGATCGATGGTGAAGCTGTGCGTGGTGCCGTCCGGCGTCACCACCGTCTGCGTGGCGAGGTCGACTTTCATGCGGCTGCCGGGCCGGGCCGATATCGTCTTCAGCAGGGCAGCGACCGTCGCGTCGGGCAGAACGATCGGCAGCAGTCCGTTCTTCAGCGCGTTCGAATGGAAGATGTCGCCGAAGGACGGCGCGATCACCGCCCGGAAGCCGTAATCGTAGAGTGCCCACACGGCGTGCTCGCGCGACGAGCCGCAGCCGAAATTGCGCTCGGCGACGAGGATGCGACCGTGGCGGTAGGGTTCCTGGTTGAGTACGAAGTCCGGCACCTCCGACCCGTCCTTACGGAACCGCAGGTCGCGGAACAGGTACGCGCCGAAATCGTCCGATCGCGGCTTCTGCAGGTAACGCGCGGGCAGAATCTGGTCCGTGTCGACATTGGCCCGCATGATCGGCACGGCGACGGAATCGAGAGGCTCGAACGGCTTCATGCCGCGCCCTCCATCAGCCGGCGCACGTCCGTCAGCCTGCCGGTCACGGCGGCGGCCGCCGCCATCATCGGGCTCAGCAGATGCGTGCGCGAGCCGGGCCCCTGACGCCCGACGAAGTTGCGGTTCGTGGTCGAGGCGCACCGCTTGCCCGGCGCCACGATGTCGCCGTTGGTCCCGAGGCACATCGAGCAGCCGGCGTGCCGCCACTGGAAGCCGGCGTCCTTGAAGATGCGATCGAGTCCTTCCGCCTCCGCCTGCGCCTTGACCAGGCCGGACCCCGGCACCACCCAGGCCTCGACGCCGGCGGCGACCTTCCGTCCTTTGACGACGGCGGCCGCGCTGCGCAGGTCTTCGATGCGGCCATTGGTGCACGAACCGATGAACACGTGGTCGATCGGCACCTCCGTCATCGGCATGCCCGGCTTCAGGCCCATATAGGAAAGCGTCCGTGCGATCGCATCGCGCCGTTCGGCGTCGGTCACCGTATCGGGATCGGGGACGCGGCCGGTGATCGGGACCACGTCCTCGGGGCTCGTGCCCCACGTGACCATCGGCGCGATCTCGTCGGCGTTCAGTGTCACCTCGCGGTCGAAGCGCGCGCCGGGATCGGTGGGCAACGTGCGCCAGTACGCCACCGCTTCGTCCCAGTCCCGTCCGGCAGGGGCGAAGGGGCGGCCGGCGAGATATTCGAACGTGACGTCGTCGGGCGCGATCATGCCGGCGCGGGCGCCGGCTTCGATCGACATGTTGCACAGCGTGAGACGGCCTTCCATCGTCAGGCCCGTCACGGCCGAACCCGCGTACTCGATGACGTGTCCGACGGCGCCCGCAGCGCCGATCTTCCCGATGATGCTGAGGATGATGTCCTTCGCCGACACGCCGGCGCCAAGCCGACCGTCGACCACGATTCGCATCGTCTTCGGCTTGCGCTGCCACAGCGTCTGCGTCGCCAGGACATGGCTGACTTCGGTGGCGCCGATTCCGAATGCAAGCGCGCCCAGCGCCCCATGCGTGGAGGTGTGGCTGTCGCCGCAGACGATCGTCGTGCCGGGCCAGCTCAGGCCTTGCTCGGGGCCGACGACGTGCAGGATCCCCTGGCGGGGATCGTCCAGGCCGAAGAAGCGGATCCCCGCGCGGGCCGAATCCTGCATCAGGGCCTGCGCCATCCGGCGCTTTTCCGGGTCGGCGATGGTGTTCAGGTCCCGGCTGTCGGTCGGGACGTAATGGTCCGGGGTGGCGAAGGTCCGGTGCGGGGCGCGGGGCGCGATGCCGCGGCGTCGCAGCATCTCGAAAGCGGGCGCCGAGCCGTCCTGGACCAGATGCGTGTCGATGTAGAGAAGGACCTGGCCGTCGGGGCGTTCCATGATCCGGTGTCGCGACCAGATCTTTTCGAACAGCGTCTGCGGCGCCTTCGTATCACTCATCGTCTGCCAATCCAGTTCTCGCCCGATCTGCACGCCGCCGGATGCACCGCCGTGTGCCGACGCCCGTCTTTCCGCTTGCTTGGAAAACTCGTTTCGAGCCCGTTACGAGGGAGTGCGGCCAGGCGGGCACGGCCGGTTGCGTCGGCCGCGCCCACCTGATCCAACACCGGTCAGTCTACCTTGTTGGCGCCGGAGAGTTTCACGATCTCGGCGTACCGCTCGATCTCGGCGAGCACGAACTTCTTGAATTCCTCCGGCGATTCGGTGCCCGGATCCGCCGCCAGCTTGGCGAGGCGGGCGCGCATCTCGTCGGTCTGCAGGATGGAAACGATCTCCTTGTTCAGACGATCGACGATCTCCTTCGGCGTTCCGGCCGGCGCCATGATTCCGTAGAAGGTCGACGTGTACACGCCGGGGATGCCTTGCTCGTCCAGCGTCGGAATGTCGGGCAGCGCCGGATTGCGCTTGGGCGAGGCGACGCCGAGCACCTTGAGCTTTCCGGCCTCGACGAAGGCAAGCGCGGTCGGCGGATTGAGCATGAAATCGACCTGCCCGGCCACCAGTGCCGCCTCCGCAGGGCTCGTGCCCTTGTAGGGGACGTGGACGACGTCGATGCCCGCCGCCGTGTTGAACATGACGCCGAACAGATGCTGGGACGACCCGACGCCGCCGGAGCCGAAGTTGAGCTTGCCGGGCTCCTTCTTCGCCATCGCGACCAGCTCCTGCGCGGTGTTCGCGGGCGATGACGCCGGCACCACGAGGAAGCTCGGCACGGTATAGACCCGGGCCACGAACTCGAAATCATTGACCGGGTCGAAGCCGAGATTCGAATAGAGATGCGGGTTGACCGCGTTCGGGGACAAAGAGCCCATCAGGAGCGTGTAGCCGTCGGGCTTTTCCTTTGCCGCCAGCGCCGTGCCGATGTTCCCCGCGGCACCAGGCTTGTTCTCGATGACGATCGGCTGGCCAAGTCGCTGCGCCAGCGGCTCCGAGATCAGGCGCGCCGCGGTATCGACGCCGCCGCCCGGCGGCCACGGCACGATCAGCCGGATCGGCTTCGTGGGATAGGTCTCCGCGCTCGCCACACCCGCGGCGAACATCAGCATTGCCGACAGGCCGATGCCCTTGAAGAGCGCGCGCCGGGTGAACCCGGCCGTGGCGGTCCCGCGCGTGCGGGCAGATGCTGTCTTTTTCGCGATGAAATTCCGAAGCTTTCCTTGATGGGCCATCTCAGCTCCTCCCTTTAACCGCGTGCCATGAAATTTTTCGTTGCAAGGGCACCCGGGCCGACGCCCGGCACGCTCCGGAAACCGGGGCGTGCCGATGCCGGTTCGGGTGCTTTGCGACGCTCTCGCCTGCATTCGACGTTGCGGCCGTGCCGGTTGACTTGCAATGACCTTTAACTCATGCTTCGCATCAAAAAATTGGATGGGAGTTCATGCGAAGACGGCTGCCGCCCCTCAACGCGGTTCGCGCTTTCGAGGCCGCGGCCCGACATTGCAGTTTCACGCGCGCCGCCGACGAGTTGTGCGTGTCGCAGGGCGCCGTCAGCCGCCATATCGCCTGCCTCGAGCAGTGGCTGCAGGTGAAGCTGTTCACCCGCGTTCACCGCGGCGTCGAACTCACGCCGCAGGGAAGGGTGTTCTTCAATGTCGTCGAGCGCTCGCTGGATCTGCTCGAATCGGGCGCGCGGCAGCTGAAGCGCAGCCCCGACGAGAACCGGCTTCGCCTGAAGCTGCCGCCGACATTTGCGATGCGGTGGCTCATCCCTCGCCTGTTCCGCTTTCACGCGCTCCATCCGAACATCGACGTCCAGATCACCACGTCGCACACCGACGCCGACTTCGACCGCGAGGACGTCGACGTCAGCATCTATTCGTGGCCGGAGCCGCCGTCCGGGCCGAACTACCGGCGCGTACTGGGCGAGATTCTGCTTCCCGTCTGCGCGCCCAGCCTGATCCGACGCGGCCCGCCGCTGCGCGAGCCGGCCGATCTGGCGAACCACGTGTTGCTGTGCTCGCTCAACCGGCCGTTCGACTGGCCGACATGGGTCGCCGCGGCGAAGGTCGAACAGATCGATGGAAATCGCGGGCTGAAGTTCGAGAACGCGGCGCTCGCCTATCAGGCGGCGATCGACGGGCTCGGCGTCATGATCGCGCAGTGGGCCTTCGTCGAAGACGATCTGGCGACGGGCCGGCTGGTCGCGCCGTTCGACCTGCGGGTGCCGACGAAGCGTGCCTATTGCATGGCGACGCCGCCGCAGCGGGAGAAACCGGCGCGCACGCGAGCCTTCGAGGAATGGATACTGGACGAAGCGGCCGTTGTCGAACAGCGGCTCCGGGCGTCAATGGCCGGAGCGACCGCGGCCAGCCGACCGACTGATATCGCCGGCGCCGCGGCGTGAGGCCGGCGGCATCGTCGTGACGAAGACAAATCGGTCGAGCGCCTCAATGCCGCAGGACAGGAGGACCGCAGCACATCAGTGACAGCGACAAGGTTGATCGTGAACAGGTCGTGCGCATTGATGCGCAGGAGCGCGACTGACAGTCAGACCTTGTCACATCGGCTCAGAGAAAATAGGCGGCTCAGAAAAACCCGAGACTTGATGGCGGAGGGAGCGGGATTCGAACCCGCGGTACGGTTTCCCGTACACACGCTTTCCAAGCGTGCGCCTTAAGCCACTCGGCCACCCCTCCGGCCGCAACGGGTGCAGATATTAAGTGGCGTGCGGGCGCGAACCATACATCGGCATGTCCCGAATGCCAAATTTTTCAAGCGGGTTAGCCGTCCCTTGGGGCGGCACGGGGCGCGGGTGTCGCATCGCCCACGTGCCGGCGGCCAAGGGTGTTCCCGTCCTTGGCCTGGATGTTATGCTGGCACTGACGCCTGCCGATGACGATTCTTCGAAGCCGCTCAAGCGCTTCGCGAGACGCCCTCGGCAAGCCGGGACGACCATTGGGGGAGAACGGCGTGATCGGACGATGGCTCGGCTGGGCGTTTCTTACGCTCGCCCTCGCGATGGCCGCCTACGATGTGTGGGTGTTTCTCGACACCGGCGCGATCGCGCTGCTCGAGCTCGGCCGCGTCTGGTACGCGATCCATCCGGGATCGCTCAACCTCGTTCAGGCGGTGATCGAGCGCTATGTCCACTCCTTCCTGTGGGATCCCGTCATCTTCACCCTGCTGCTCCAGCCGGCCGCCGTCGTCTTCGGCGTGATCGGCCTCGTGCTGGTGCTGGTCTTCCGCCGGCGCAAGCGCCGCTGGCGCAGCGGCGCCTTCGACTGACCGGCGTGGTCGTCCTCGCGTGCCCCTGACGTGGCCCAGGGGCGATGGCGGCAGCGGGACGGTGTGGGCCGTCACCACCGCCGGTTGACCCACGGCCCCGTTTGTGGTGTCCTCGCGGTCGGATCAGTGCGCCCGCCGGGTCGAACGACCCTGGCGGGCGTTTCGTTTGCACCGACCCCGCGCGTGCCACTGTCCCACTGTCCCAGTGTCCCGCCGTCCCACCCGTCGCGGTGTCCCACTGTCCCACCGTTCCGGTGTCCCAGCGTGCCGGTGTCCCGCCCGTCCCGCAAAAACGACCGCGACGCCGGCCGCGTCAGACGAGACAAGCCATTGATCCGTCGGCAAATTCAGGCTTCGCGCCGGTCCCGGCGGGATGGTTGGGACAGTGGACTGCATGTCCCAGAAACATTGTCCCGGGACACCACCGCGCGACCGGGCTCGGGCCTGCGAACATGCGGATCCGATAACCGGAATCCGGCCCGTCTGTCCCACCGCCGGGACAGGGCGCCGCGCCAGGATTGAACCGCCGAGAGGCTGCGACCGGCCCGGTCCGTCCGTGTGGCTTACGATTCCGGCGCGCGGCGCTAGTTCTCGCGCGCCTTGAGGGCGGCGAGGAAGGCCGACTGCGGAATGTCGACCTTGCCGAACTGGCGCATCTTCTTCTTGCCCTCTTTCTGCTTCTCGAGGAGCTTGCGCTTGCGCGTGATGTCGCCGCCGTAGCATTTCGCCGTCACGTCCTTGCGCAGGGCCGAGATCGTCTCGCGCGCGATGATGCGGCCGCCGATCGCCGCCTGAATCGCGATCTTGAACAGCTGCTGCGGGATCAGCTCCTTGAGCTTCACGCACAGCGCGCGGCCGCGGCTTTCGGCGTCGCTGCGGTGGACCATCAGGGCCAGCGCGTCGACCGGCTCGCCATTGACGAGGATCGACAGCTTCACGATGTCGCTCTCCTCGTAACCGGCCATCTGATAGTCGAAGCTCGCATAGCCGCGGCTCACCGACTTCAGCCGGTCGTAGAAGTCGAACACGACCTCGTTGAGCGGCAGGCGGTAGACCACCATCGCGCGGCTGCCGGCATAGGTCAGGTTCTCCTGTCGTCCGCGCCGGTCCTCGCACAGCTTCAGCACCGCGCCCAGGTACTCGTCCGGCACCATGATGGTCGCCTTGATCCACGGTTCCTCGATGTGATCGATGCGGACGGGATCGGGCAGGTCGGCGGGGTTGTGCAGGTCCATGACCGAGCCGTCGGTCAGATGAACCTTGTAGACGACCGAAGGCGCCGTCGCGATCAGGTCCAGGTTGAACTCGCGCGAAAGCCGCTCCTGCACGATCTCGAGATGAAGCAAGCCTAGGAAGCCGCAGCGGAAGCCGAAGCCGAGTGCGGCCGACGTCTCGGGCTCGTAGACGAAGCTCGCGTCGTTGAGGCGCAGCTTGCCCAGGCTGTCGCGCAGCCGCTCGAAATCGTCGGGGTCGATCGGGAACAGGCCGCAGAACACCACCGGCAGGCTGGGCTTGAAACCGGGAAGCGGTTCGGCCGCCGGCCGGCGATCCTCGGTGATGGTATCGCCGACGCGGCAATCGGCGACCGCCTTGATGCCGGCGGTGATGAAGCCGATCTCGCCGGGGCCGAGCGAGGCGGAGTCCTTCGGCTTCGGCGTGAACACGCCGACGCGCTCGATCTCGTACGTCGCGCCGGTCGCCATCATACGGATCTTCTGACCCTTGGTCAGTTGGCCGTCCTTGACGCGGACCAGGATGACGACGCCGAGATACGCATCGTACCAGGAATCGACCAGCAGCGCCTTGAGCGGCGCCTCCGCCGATCCCTGGGGCGGCGGCAGGCGGTGGACGAGGGCCTCGAGCACGGCATCGATGTTGAGGCCGGTCTTGGCCGAGATCTCGATCGCGTCGGTCGCGTCGATGCCGATCACGTCCTCGATCTGCTGGCGGACACGGTCGGGCTCGGCCGCCGGCAGGTCGATCTTGTTCAAGACCGGCACGATCTCGTGGCCCGCGTCGATCGCCTGATAGACGTTGGCGAGCGTCTGCGCCTCCACGCCCTGGCTGGCATCGACGACCAGGATCGATCCCTCGCAGGCGGCGAGCGAGCGGCTCACCTCGTAGGCGAAGTCGACGTGCCCCGGCGTGTCCATCAGGTTCAGGATATACGTGTTGCCGTCCTTCGCCTGATACTCGAGGCGCACGGTCTGCGCCTTGATGGTGATGCCGCGCTCGCGCTCGATGTCCATCGAGTCAAGCATCTGGTCGCGGAATTCGCGTTCGCTCACCGCACCGCAACGCTGGATCAGGCGGTCGGCCAGCGTCGACTTGCCGTGATCGATATGGGCGATGATCGCGAAGTTGCGGATGCGTGAGAGATCGGTCATCGGTACGTGCTGAAGCCCGCAGTCCGGCCGAACATCGTGCCGCCGGCGCGTCTGTCCTGTTGGGGGATAAGGGCGCGCAGGAACATAAGGCCCGCCCCGGTCCGGTGCAACCGCACTCGTGCCAGCGGGTAGTTAGTGGTCGATCAGGGTTTCCGTGCCGTGCCGTCGAGGAAGATGCGCACGGCGTTCGCGACGTTGCGCGCGCGGTCCTCGGGCGAGGGCGGCTCGGCGCTCACCGCCAGCAGCGTGCGCAGATGCAGATGGCCCATCACCATGCCGAGGAACTGTTCGGCCGCGCGCCGCGGCTCCGGCACGTGGAGCGTGCCGCGCTCGTGCTGGCGCGCGAGGTAATCGGCGAGTGCGCCGGCCACGCGATTCGGGCCCGCGTTGTAGAAGGCGCGGCCAAGCTCGGGAAAGCGCACCGACTCGCCCACCACCAGGCGATAGAACGAAAGGGACCCCGGCGACACCAGCAGGTCGAGGAAACGCTGCCCGATCAGCGTCAGCGCCTCCGCCGGCGGCCGGTCGTCCAGCGAGGGCTCGGCGAAGACCGCGTGCAGCGCTTGGCAGCGGCTGGTCACGACCGAATCGAACAGCGCCTGCTTGCTTTCGAAATGGCTGTAGATTGTGGCTTTGGAAACCGCCGCCAGACGGGCGATCTCGTCCATGCTGGCTGGCTCGAATCCCTGCTCCATGAAGACCCGGGTCCCGGCGCTGATGATCGCGTCCCGCTTGGTCGTCGAGGGTGCCCCCTCCGCTGCAGCCGGCATTTCCGTAGCAACCGGCTGTTCGACCTTCGCTTTTTCGATGGGTGTCATGCGCCGGGGGTCATTGTGCGGTGCAGGGGCCTTGTTGTGCACTGCGGCAAGAACTATTATCCTGTACTAAACCGTTCAGTTTAGTAACCCAGAGATAATGTGCCGTCCGCGCCTGGTCAAGTCCGGTGCGTCGCGGTTGCAAGCCAGGGTCGAATTCGCATGCGGACGATTGCAGCTATCATTGTCGTTCTGTTGCTCGCCGCCGGTGCCGGCGGCGCTTATTGGTATTTCACCGCGGAGCCGGCGGCACAGGCTGGCGCGGGCCCCGGGGCTGGCGGTGCGGCGGGCGGCTTCGCCATGCCGGTGGAAGCAGCACCCGTGCGAGTTGGTCCCAGCCGGCAACAGGTTCAGGCCGTCGGCTCGCTCCGCTCGAACGAGTCGGTGACGGTCCGGCCCGAGGTCGCGGGCCGCATCACGCGGATCAACTTCGACGAAGGCCAGAAGGTCAAGCGCGGCCAGGTACTCGTGCAGCTCGACGCCTCCGTGGCGCAGGCCGAGCTGGCGCAGGCGCAGGCGGCGCTGGCGCTCGCCAAGGCCAATTACGAGCGTGCCGACGAGCTGGCCAAGCGTGGTGCCGGGACGCAGCGCGCACTCGACGAGGCGCTCGCCAGGCTGCGCAGCGACGAGGCCGCGGTACGTCTGGCCGAGGCCCGGCTCGAGAAGTACACGTTGATCGCGCCGTTCGACGGCGTCGTCGGCCTGCGCCAAGTCAGCGTCGGCGACTATGTCGCCGCAGGCACCGACATGGTGAACCTTGAACAGATCGATCCGCTCAAGGTCGACTTCCGCGTGCCCGAGATCTTCCTCGCCAGCGTCCGGCCGGGGCAGCAGATCACGGTTGCCGTCGATGCCCTGCCAGGCCGCGAGTTCGAAGGCGAGGTCTACGCGATCGATCCGCTGGTCGACGCCGGTGGCCGTTCGATCGTGATCCGGGCGCGCATCGCCAATCCCGACGACGCGTTGCGGCCCGGTCTGTTCGCGCGCGTCACACTGACGATCGACGAGCGCGCCGAGGCCGTGTTCGTCGCCGAGCAGTCGATCGTGCCGGTCGGCGACCAGCATTTCGTGTTCAAGGTCGTGGACGGTCAGCAGCCCGGCACGAAGGTCGTCGCCTATACCCCGGTCAAGATCGGCGAGCGCCGCCGCGGCGAAGTCGAGATCCGCGAGGGCCTCAAGCCGGGCGACGTCGTCGTCACCGCCGGCCTGCTCAAGATCCGCGACGGCATGCCCGTGCAGATCGTGCCCGGTCCGTCGACGCCGGGCGCGGCCCCGCAGGAAGAGCCGAGCGCAACCCAGACCGGAAGCGCGCCCGCGGCGGCGGCGCACGACGGACACCAGGGCTGAAAGATACGCGCACCCGACGAGACAGACATGAATCTACCTGAACTGTCGATCCGCCGGCCGGTCTTCGCGACGGTCTTGAGCCTGGTCATCCTCCTGGTCGGCCTGATGTCGTACAGCCGTCTCTCGGTGCGCGAGTACCCGAACATCGACGAGCCGGTCGTATCGGTGGAGACGAAATATCCGGGCGCTTCCGCCGAAATCATCGAAAGCCAGGTGACGATTCCGCTCGAGGAATCGCTGGCCGGCATCGAGGGAATCGACGTCCTCTCGTCGGTCAGCCGCCCGGAGCGAAGCCAGATCACCATTCGTTTCCGCCTGTCGCGCGACCCCGACGGTGCCGCGGCCGACGTGCGCGACCGGGTCGGCCGCGTGCGCGACCGGCTGCCCGAGGATGTCGAGGAGCCGGTGATCGCCAAGGTCGAGGCCGATGCGCAGCCGATCATCTATCTGGCCTTCGCATCCGACCGCCATTCGCCCCTGGACGTGACGGACTATGCCGACCGCTTCGTGAAGGACCGGCTGCAGAACCTGCCCGGCGTCGCCGAGGTGCGCATCTTCGGTGAGCGGACCTATGCGATGCGCATCTGGCTGGATCGCGCGCGTCTTGCGGCCTACGGCCTCACGCCGCAGGATGTCGAGAACGCGCTGCGCCGGCAGAACATCGAGGTGCCGGCCGGCCGGATCGAGAGCGACATGCGCGAGTTCACCGTCCAGGCGGAGACCGACCTGCGCACGCCCGAACAGTTCAACGATCTCATCATCCGCGACGCCGGCGGCTACCTGGTCCGCCTGAAGGACGTCGGCCGGGCCGAGATCGGGCCGCGCGACGAACGCGTGATCGCCCGCTTCAACGGCCAGAATGCCGTCGCCATCGGCGTCGTGAAACAGTCGACCGCCAATCCCCTCGACGTGTCGAAGGCGGTGAACGAGGCGCTGCCGCGGATCATCGAAACGCTGCCGGAAGGGATGACGGTCGACGTCGCGTACGACTCGTCGCTGTTCATCGAGCGCTCGATCGAGAACGTCTTCCGTGCGATCGGCGAGGCCATCGTCCTCGTCATCCTGGTCATCTTCGTCTTCCTGCGCTCGCTGCGGGCGACGCTCATTCCGCTGGTCACGATTCCGGTGTCGCTGATCGGCGCCTTCACGCTGATGCTGGTGTTCGGCTTCTCGATCAACACGCTCACGCTGCTGGCGCTGGTCCTCGCGGTCGGCCTCGTGGTCGACGACGCCATCGTCATGCTCGAGAACATCAGCCGCCACGTCGAGCAGGGCATGCGGCCGTTCGACGCCGCGATCAAGGGCTCGAAGGAGATCGCCTTCGCCGTGATCGCCATGACGATCACGCTCGCCGCCGTCTATGCCCCGGTCGCCTTCCAGACCGGACGGACGGGTCGCCTGTTCACCGAGTTCGCGCTGACACTGGCCGGCGCCGTGCTCGTGTCCGGCTTCGTTGCGCTGTCGCTGTCGCCGATGATGTCGTCGCTGCTGCTCCGGCATCAGACACGGCACGGCTGGTTCTACCGCGTCGTCGAATATGGGCTCGAATCGCTGAATGCCAGCTATCGCCGGCTGCTCCGCTTCACCCTGACGGTGCGCGCGGCAGTCATCGTCGGCATGCTGCTGGTGGGTGCTGCGGCCGGGCTTCTGTTCAAGGCGCTGCCGTCCGAGCTGTCGCCGATCGAGGACCGCGGCACGATCGTCGCCATCGGCATCGCGCCGGAAGGATCGACAATCGACTTCACGAACGCCTATGCGACCCAGATCGAGTCGTTCTACCGGGACGTTCCGGAAATCGAGAAGTTCTTCATGGTGGTCGGTTTTCCGGTCGTCACGCAGGCGATCTCGTTCGTCCGTCTGGTCGACTGGGAAAACCGCGACGTGAGCCAGCAGGACATCGTGCGCGCGCTCGGCCCCAAGCTTTTCTCGATCCCGGGCATCCTCGCCTTTCCGACCAATCCGCCCTCCCTCGGCCAGAGCCCGATCGAGAAGCCGGTGCAGTTCGTGCTGCAGACCTCCGCGCCGTACGCGGAGCTGCAGAAGGCCGTCGACCAGTTCATGGCGGCGGTGAGCCAGAATCCGAAGCTGCTCAACCTCGACACCGACCTCAAGCTCAACAAGCCCGAGCTCAGGGTCAGCGTGAACCGCGAGAAGGCCGCCGATCTCGGCATTGACGTCGAAACGATCGGCCGCACGCTCGAGACCATGCTCGGCGGTCGACAGGTGACCCGGTTCAAGCAGAACGGCAAGCAGTACGACGTGGTGGTCCAGGTCGCCGAGGTCGACCGCTCCAGTCCGCGCGATCTCACCGCCATCTACGTGCGGGCGCGCTCGGGGGCGATGGTGCCGCTCTCCAACCTCGTCACGGTGCACGAGACGGTGGCGCCCAAGGAGCTCAACCACTTCAACAAGCTTCGCTCGGCGACGATCACGGCGACGCTGGCGCCGGGCTACACGTTGGGCGAGGCGCTGGCGTTCCTGCAGGCCGAAGCCGAGAAGCTACCGTCTCATATCGTGACCGACCTCGCCGGGGAGAGCCGCGAGTATCGGACCTCGACCGGCGGCATCTATGTCACCTTCCTGCTTGCGCTCGCCTTCATCTATCTCGTGCTGGCGGCACAGTTCGAAAGCTTCATCGACCCGTTCATCATCATGCTGACGGTGCCGCTGTCGATCGCGGGGGCACTGCTCGCGCTCAAGCTCACGGGCGGTTCGCTCAACGTCTACAGCCAGATCGGGCTGGTGACGCTGGTCGGCCTCATCACCAAGCACGGCATCCTGATCGTCGAATTCGCGAACCAGCTCCAGGAAAAGGGGATGTCGAAGTTCGATGCGGTCGTCGAGGCGGCGGTGCTGCGTCTGCGCCCCATCCTGATGACCACCGGCGCGATGGTGCTGGGATCGATTCCGCTCGCGCTTGCGACCGGCGCCGGTGCGGAGAGCCGTCAGCAGATCGGCTGGGTCATCGTGGGCGGTCTCCTGGTCGGCACCGTGTTCACGCTGTTCGTGGTGCCGACCGCCTATACGCTGCTCGCGCGCACGCGGAAAGGCCTCGCACACGCAGCAGCGGATGCCGTGCCGGCGGTGTCGGCGCCCGCGGTGCAGCCCACCCACACCCAGGCAGCAGAATAACGTCTCGCGCGAAACGCGAAGACGCGCTTCGCACCGGCCGAGCGGCGCGGCACGCCGCCGGCGCGGCGGTCGTTGCGTCAGTTCCCCAGGATGTTTCTCAGCGCGGCGCGAAGCTGATCGGGGGAAAACGGCTTGTCGAGGATCGGGCGGGCGCGGAACGGTTCGGGCAGGCCCGGTGCACCGTAGCCGGTCAGAAAGATGAACGGCACGTTGCGGGCCGCGAGAATGTCGGCGACCGGATAGGTCATCTCGCCGGCAAGATTGACGTCGAGGATGGCGCCGTCGAGCGATTCGTGTTCGGCGAGCGAAAGGGCACGCGGCACCCGGGCCGCAGGACCCACGACTTCGTATCCCATTTCCGCCAGCAGATCCTCGATCAGCATCGACACGATCGTCTCGTCCTCGGCAACGAGAATGCGCGGTAACGATGTCGTGTTGCCGTCGTCCTTGCTTTCGCTCATCAAGGCTCCTCGCCGGGCGGCAGAGTCCCGATCTTGCATTGCCGGCGGCCGATGCGAAACCGCTCGATGGCATCGTGCGCGCGCGATCGTTGCGTGAGAATGACCGACCGGCATGGAATAGCCAAGCACGACGGCAGCCGACAGTTGAATTAGGCCGCCCGGGTTAACCTCGGGGTAAGCATGCGACCGTATCAATCGGGCCAACATGCGTTGCGACGACGATGGGGCGGCTGGTGCGAGCACCTCGCCGCCCCGGGAACCCGAGTGCCGGTTCCGGACGATCAAGCGATACTTCGAAGGACCGATCACCGCCCGGTGCGTGACCTGCGGCTGTCTCGTCGAAATCGACGAGGTCGGTGACCAGACCGTGACGATGCCGTGCAGCGTCACATGGCTGCTCAACGCCCGGTCGATCCTGCAATCGAACCAGTAGTCGCCGGCGCCGGACCGTTCGGGTCAGGCCGACCAGGTCTGCGGCATGTCGTCGAGAAGCTGTTGCAACCACAGCCGCGCCGACTCGAAACCGCCGGGCACCCGGCCTGCCATCGAGGCGCCGACCTCGTCCACCATCTCCAGCGCCGTCTCGAACACGTTGCGCAGGTCGCGTCGCGATACGATGCGCGAATCGCCCAGCACCGTCAGCAGGCCGAAGATGAGCGCAGATTGTGCCGTCACCATCGCGCGCAGGTTGTCGATGACCGGATCGCGCGACTCGTTCAGCGACACATGTGCCGTACCGTGTTTCATTGCACCCCCCAGGTTTTTTGGTTCGCGCACTGCGCGGCATTTGAACCGGCGATTGCAACGACCCGGGGTTGCCGGTGTTCCGTGACGCTAGGCGAAATTGCCACGCTGTTCCGGAAGCGGTGAAGTCGGACTCGAAGGGGGTAATACCCCGGACCGGCGGTCGCACGCCGGTCCGGGCTTTCGGCCTCAGGCGCGCAGCGCGGCGCCGGTCGCCTTGACGACGGCGGCGACGATCTTCTGGCCGATCTGCTCGATCTCAGCATCGGTCAGCGTGCGCGTGGTCGGCTGCAGTCGTACGGCGATCGCCAGTGACTTCTTGCCCTCCGGCACGCCCTTGCCCTGGTACACGTCGAAGACCGTGACGTCGGTCACCAGCGCCTTGTCGGCGCTCTTGGCCGCGCGCACGATCTTGTCGGCCGGAACCGCGGCATCGACGATGAAGGCGAAATCGCGTTCGACCGGCTGGAACGGCGAGAGCTTGAGCGGCGGCCTCGCCTTGGATCCCTTCGCCTTGGGTGCGGGCAGGGCATCGAGGAAGACCTCGAATCCGACCACCGGGCCGCGCACGTCGAGCGCGTCGAGGATGCGCGGATGGATCTCGCCGAAATAGGCGAGCACCGTCTTCGGCCCGAGCCTGATGGTGCCGGAACGGCCCGGATGGTACCAGGCCGGCGCTTCGGCCACGACCTGCGCGTTCTCGATCGACAGCCCAAGCGCCGACAGCAGCGCCATTGCATCGCCCTTGGCGTCGATCGCGTCGGCCGGGCGCGCGGGCGTACCCCAGTGACGCGGGCCGTACGCGCCGGCGCGCACGCCGGCGGCGACCAGCGCCTGGCCCGTCGGCGTATCGTCGGCGAACTGCGGACCGACTTCGAACAGGCCCAGATCGGGGAAGCCGCGGTCGGCGTTGCGCTTGGCCGCCAGGACCAGGTTGGGCAGCACCGACGGCCGCATCATGTCGAGATCGGCGCTGATCGGGTTGGCGAGCTCGAGCGCCGGATTGTTCGCGCCGAACAGGGCCGCGTGGTCGCGCCTCAGGAACGAGAACGTCACTGCCTCGATGAGGCCGAGCCCCGCGAGCGCGCGGCGCGCATCGCGGGCGCGGCGCTGCACCGGGGTCAGTGCTGCGGGCGGCAGCGCCGACTCGCGCGGCAGCGGCACGGCCGGGATGCGGTCGTAACCCCAGATGCGGACCACCTCTTCGACGAGATCGGCCTCGCCATGCACGTCGCCGCGCCAGGATGGCGGCGTCACCTCGAGCGTGTCGCTGCCCGTCCGGCGATCGACTTCGAAGCCGAGATCGCGCAGGATTCGGATCGCGTCGTCCGGCGGCACGTCGACGCCGCCCAAGCTACGGATGCGGCTCAGGCGCAGCGTGTAGGTGCGGCGCCAGTTCGGCTCGGCGCCGACGATGACGAGCTCGCTCGCCTCGCCGCCGCACAGCTCCAGGATCATGCGCGTCGCGGCTTCCATGCCGGCGATGACGGCGGCAGGGTCGACCCCGCGCTCGAAACGGTAGCGCGCGTCGGACAGAATCTGGTGCTTGCGGCCGGTCATGGCCGTGCGGATCGGGTCGAACAGGGCCGCTTCGACGAACACGTTCACCGTGCTCTCGGTACAGCCGCTCGATTCGCCGCCGATGATGCCGCCCAGTGACAGAACGCCGTCGGCGTCCGCGATCACCGTCTCGTCGCCGGTCAGGACATATTCCTTGCCGTTGAGCGCAAGCAGCCGCTCGCCCGGCTTGGCGAGGCGCACGATCAGATTCTGTGCGATCGTGTCGGCATCGAAGACGTGGAGGGGCCGGCTGACGTCGAGGGTGAGGAAGTTCGTGACATCGACGAGCGCCGAGATCGGCCGCAGCCCCACGGCCGTCAGGCGGTTCTGCAGCCATTTCGGGCTGGGACCGTTCCTGACGCCGCGGATGTAGCGCCCGACGAACATCGGGCAGGCATTCGCGGTATCCGCGTCGAAGGCGAGCTGCACGCCGATCGGGCTCTTGAACGTACCCGGCACGGGCTCGATCTTGCGCGGCTTCAGCCTGCCCATGCCGGCGGCGGCGAGGTCGCGCGCGATGCCGCGAACGCCGAGGCAGTCGGCACGGTTCGGCGTCACGGCGATGTCGATGATCGGGTCGTCGAGGCCCAGCACCTTGGCGAACGGCTCGCCCACGGGCGCGTCCTCGGGCAGCTCGATGATGCCGCTGTGGTCATCGCCAAGCCCCATCTCGCGTGCCGAACACAGCATGCCGTTCGACGCCTGACCGCGGATGACGCCGGCCTTGAGCTCCATGCCCGTGCCGGGAATGACGGTACCCACCGGCGCGAACACGCCCTTCATGCCGGTGCGCGCATTGGGCGCGCCGCAGACGACCTGGACGCGGCCGGCGCCCGTCTCGACGATGCAGACTTTCAGACGGTCGGCGTCGGGGTGCTGGCGGGCTTCAACGACGTGCGCGACCGTGAAGGGGGCCAGCCGCTCGGCCCGGTTCTCGACCGACTCGAGCTCGAGACCGATCATCGTCAGCTTGTCGGTGATCGCGCCCAGCGACGCCGATGTGTCGAGATGTTCCTTGAGCCAGTTGAGCGTGAACTTCATCGCGCGAGTCCTCCGGCCAGTGTCGGCACGTCGAGCGCGAGAAAGCCGTAATGCCTGAGCCAGCGCAGGTCGGCCTCGTAGAACGTGCGCAGGTCGGGAATGCCGTATTTGAGCATCGCCGCGCGCTCGATCCCCATGCCGAAGGCGAAGCCCTGATACTCGGTCGGATCGATGCCGCAGTTTTCCAGCACCTTCGGATGCACCATGCCGCAGCCGAGGATCTCCAGCCAGTCGCCGCCGGCGCCGATCCTGAGCTCGCCGCCCCGGCGCGAGCAGCCGATGTCCATCTCGGCCGATGGCTCGGTGAACGGAAAGTAGCTGGGGCGAAAGCGAACGGGCAGTTCCGGCACCTCGAAAAAGGCGCGCGCGAACTCGATCAGACAGCCCTTCAAATGTCCCATGTGGGTCGTGCGATCGACGACGAGCCCCTCGATCTGGTGGAAGTTGGGGGAATGCGTCGCGTCGTGATCGGAACGGTAGGTGCGGCCGGGCGCGATGATCCGGATCGGCGGCTTCTCGGCCAGCATCGTGCGCACCTGCACCGGCGACGTATGCGTGCGCAGCAGCTTGGGCGTGTCGGTGTTCGGCGTCTTCAGATAGAACGTGTCGTGAGCCTGACGCGCCGGATGTTCGGGCGGGATGTTGAGGGCGGTGAAGTTGTAGAAGTCTTCTTCGATGTCCGGCCCTTCGGCGACATTGAAGCCCATCTCGCCGAAGATCGCGATCATCTCGTCGATCGTCTGGCTGATTGGATGTATGCGGCCTTCGGGCCACGGGCGCGGCGGCAGCGTGACGTCGATGCGCTCTGCCGCAAGCCGCCGGTCGAGTTCCACCGCGGCAAGTTCTTTCGCCTTGGCGTCGATCGCCCGGGTGATGTCGTCCTTGAGGCGATTGAGCGCGGCACCGCGCGCCTTGCGCTCGTCCGGCGCGAGCGCACCAAGGCCCTTCATCAGCTCGGTGACGCGGCCCTTCTTGCCAAGGAGGTCGACGCGCACGGCTTCGAGCGCGTCGCTCGACGTGGCCGCCGCGATGCGGTCCATGGCCTCGCTACGAAGAGGATCGAGCGTGTCGTTCATGCACTTCTCTTTCGGCCGAGAACAAGCAAAAGGGGCCCGACCGCCGGCCAGGCCCCTCTTCCCGTGCGTGTGATCCGTGCCCCGACGGGCGCGGCGCGTTATGCGAGAGCGGCCTTGGCCTGGCTGACCAGTGCCTTGAAACCGTCCGGATCGGTTACGGCGAGATCGGCAAGGACCTTGCGGTCGATGGCGATTCCCGCCTTCTTGATGCCGTTCATGAACTGCGAGTAGGTGAGGCCCTCCTCGCGCGCGCCGGCATTGATGCGCTGGATCCACAGGGAGCGGAACTCGCGCTTCTTGTTGCGGCGGTCACGATAGGCATAGCGCAGCGCCTTCTCGAGGCGCTCGAGCGCCGGGCGGAACGTGTTGGACGACCGGCCGACGTAGCCCTTGGCCTGTTTCAGAACCTTCTTGTGGCGGGCGCGGGCGGTGACGCCCCGTTTCACGCGTGCCATGTCAAACTCCGTGCGTCGGGTAAGGACGGTTTACTTGTGCAGGAAGTGGCGAATGACCTTCGCCGCGTCGCCTGCCGCCAGGGTCATGAAGCCGCGGGCCTTGCGCTTCATCTTCTGCGGACGCTTGCGCAGATTGTGGCGCTTGTAGCCGACCGGTGCTCTGACCTTTCCCGACGCCGTGAGCTTGAATCGCTTCTTGGCGCTCGACTTCGTCTTCAGCTTGGGCATTTTTTGCTGTCTCCTAAGATGTTTCCGAGGCCCGGCATCAGGGACGGGCCGGCGAACGGTTGGGCTGCCCGTAACGGGGCCATATGGCCCGGCCGTGGCCGTTCGCGAAGGCGAGCGTTATAGCGGCGCGATAGGGTTAACGCAAGGGCGCGCGGGACAAGAGAACACGGCGAGTCCCCACGCTGCGGTTCAGGCGACGTCAGGAAAACCGGTCTGTCGCGCCCGCCGAAGGCCGGGGCGCGTCCTTCGACCTCAGCCGCCCTTGGTCCGGCGCCCGGACGAGATCGGCGACACCGCCCGTACCATGTTGAGGATCTTCTTACGAACCTTCGGATCCTCGATCATGTAGTAGGCGCGTACCAGTTTGACGGTCTCATTCGCGGTCATCGGATCCTGTTCGAGGCCGGGCTCGTTCGCCGCGGCGCGTGCCTCGACCGCTGCTCCCCGGCGCTTGCCCGGCGAGGGTGCGTCTTCGAAGAACCACGCGATCGGAACGCCCAGCACTTTGCTCAGGGCATAGAGACGACTCGCCGAAATGCGATTGGTGCCGCGCTCGTATTTCTGCAACTGCTGGAACGACACGCCGATCGAGCGCGCGAGCTTGTCCTGACTGAGGCCCAAGAGCGTCCGGCGCAGGCGGACCCGACTGCCAACGTGAATGTCGACCGGATCCGGCTCATCGATAAAGTCCTTTTCCCGACGGGCATGATTCAGTCGGGGCATCCGGGCAACTCCCTTGGTGGCAGATCGTGCAAATAAGAGACGCGGGGCGTAGTGAGTATAATAACACTACCCCAAATCAACTCGCCCGCAAGCTGTAAAAAGGACTAGTACTACCCGCTATATCGAAGAATTTACTGTAAGACGAACGCGGAAAAATCCACAAACCATCGTCTGAATCTTGATGGTGGTGCCACCCACGACTATAGGTGGCACCCCCGACCCGAACTATTTGGGCGCCAGGACCATGGTCATCTGGCGGCCTTCCATGCGCGGCGCCACTTCCACTTTTGCGAGGTCGCCCAGATCGGTGCGGACTCGCTCGAGCAGCCGAAAGCCGAGCTCCTGGTGGACCATCTCGCGGCCCCGGAAGCGCAGGGTGATCTTCACCTTGTCACCCTCCTCGAGGAAGCGGATCATCGCCCGCTTCTTGACCTCGTAGTCGTGATCATCGATGCCGGGGCGCATCTTGATCTCTTTGATTTCGATGATCTTCTGCTTCTTGCGCGCCTCGTTCTGCTTCTTCTGCTGCTCGTACTTGTACTTGCCCAGATCGAGCAGCTTGCAAACGGGCGGCGTGGCGTTTGGAGAAATCTCAACGAGGTCCAAGCCGGCCTCGTAGGCCATCTGGAGTCCCTGGTGCAGGCTGACAATGCCGACCATTTCTCCATTCTGATCGATCAGCCGAATCTGGGCGGCTTCGATCTGGTCATTGACGCGCGGACCTTCCTTGGTCGGCGCATCCATCATTCCGCGAGCGATCGAGACTTCTCCCTAGTCTGTTACCCTTCCTACCCGGACTCCACGAGCGTACGCAGTAAACAAGATTACGTCGCTCCCCGGGGACCCCAAAGGAACGGTTGGTTGAACTTCAGGCGGTGGGGACTTCTGCCTCTTTCTTAACTCTAGCGATGGCGTCTTCCAGCGCAAGGGATTCTTGCGCGTCGCTGCCGAGGCGGCGCAGCGAAAGCGTGCGGTTCTCGGCTTCGCGTCGGCCAATCGCGAACAACAGGGGGACCTTGGCGAGGGTGTGCTCGCGCACCTTGTAGCCGATCTTCTCGTTGCGCAGGTCGGCCTCGACCCGGAGCCCGGCCGCGCGCATCGCGGCCGTCACCTCGCGTGCATAGTCGTCCGCATCGGAGGTGATCGTGGCAACCACGCCTTGCACCGGCGCCAGCCACAGCGGGAACCGTCCGGCGTAATGCTCGATGAGGATGCCGATGAACCGCTCGAACGAGCCGAAGATGGCACGGTGAAGCATCACGGGACGATGCTTCTGGCCGTCCTCGCCGATGTAGCTCGCGTCCAGCCGCTCCGGCAGGACGAAGTCGACCTGGAGCGTACCGCACTGCCAGTCACGGCCGATGGCGTCGCGCAGCACGAATTCGAGCTTCGGCCCGTAGAACGCGCCCTCACCGGGGTTGAGGATGAGCTCGAGCCCCGCCGCCTGGGCCGCGTTCTTGAGCGCCGCTTCGGCCTTGTCCCACGTCTCGTCGCTGCCGGCACGGGTCGGCGGCCGGTCCGAGAACTTCACCGTCACGTCGGTGAAGCCGAGGTCGCGGTAGATGCCGAGCAACAGGCGGCAGAACCGGATCGTCTCGTCGGTGATTTGATCCTCGGTGCAGAAGATGTGCGCGTCGTCCTGGGTGAAGGCCCGGACGCGCATGATTCCGTGCAGCGCCCCCGACGGTTCGTAGCGGTGGCAGGATCCGAACTCGGCCATCCGCAACGGCAGGTCGCGATAGCTCTTGATGCCCTGGTTGAAGATCTGGATATGGCACGGGCAGTTCATCGGCTTGATCGCGTAGAGCCGATCGCCCTCGCTCGCTTTCGCCTCCTCGGAGCGCGGCGTCGCCGCGAACATGGCGTCCGCGAACTTGTCCCAGTGTCCCGAGGCGATCCAGAACTTCCGGTCGAGAAGCTGCGGCGTCTTGACCTCGACATAGCCGTCCTGCTCGAGCCGGCTGCGCATGAACGATTCGAGCGTACGCCACAACTGCCAGCCCTTCGGGTGCCAGAACACCGCGCCGGGCGCTTCCTCCTGGACATGGAACAGGTCCATCTCGCGGCCGAGGCGGCGATGGTCCCGTCGCTGCGCCTCCTCGAGACGGGTCAGGTAGGCCTTGAGTTCGGCCTCGCTCGGCCAGACCGTTCCGTAGATCCGTTGCAGCTGCGGGTTGCGCGGGTCGCCGCGCCAATAGGCGCCCGCCACCTTCATCAGCTTGAAGGCCTTGCCCAGCTTGCCGGTCGACGGCAGGTGCGGACCGGTGCACAGGTCCAGCCAGTTACCCTGGCGATAGATCGTGATCTCCTCGTCCTCGGGAATCTCGCCGATCCATTCGGCCTTGAAGGTCTCGCCACGCTCCTTGAAGAAACGGATAGCCTGGTCGCGGTCCCAGACTTCGCGCGTGATCTTTTCGTCGCGGTCGACGATCTCGCGCATCTTCGCTTCGATCCGCGGGAAGTCGTCCGGCGTGAACGGTTCGTCGCGCACGAAATCGTAATAGAAGCCGTCCTCGGTCGCGGGCCCGAAGGTGATCTGCGTACCGGGATAGAGCTCCTGCACCGCTTCGGCCAGAACATGTGCGGCGTCATGACGCAGCAGCGGCAGTGCGTCCGGCGACTTCGCCGTGATGATCTCGACCGACGCATCGTGGTCGATCACCGTGGCGAGATCCTTCACCGTGCCGTCGACCTTGATGGCGAGCGCGGCCTTGGCGAGGCCAGGGCCGATCGACTGTGCGATCTCGGTCCCGCTCACGGCGGAGGGAAACTGCTTGACGCTGCCGTCGGGCAGCTTGATCGCGACCATTGAACCTCGAGTGGCGTTGTTCCCGCGCTGCGGAAAACCGCGGCAATCTAAATTGAATCAGGGACCTGTCAAGCGGGGCGGGGCATCGTTTCCGAGCCCGACGAGATTTTGCAACGCCACGCTGACCTCGGCGACGGGAAGATCGGCCAGACGGTCACGGCGCAGATAGGCCACCGGGGCACCGCGCGGGCCGCATTGCGCCGGATCGCTGGCGGCCGAGAACAGGACGACGCTGGGCGTGCCGGCGGCGACGATCAGGTGAATGGGACCGGTCACGCCGCCGACGGCGGCCTTTGCACCGCGCGCGAGCGCGGCGATCTCGGCGATGCTGGTGTCGCCGACAAGGTCGCGGGCCTCCGGGCAGGCGGCGCGGATCGTCTCGGCAAGCGGCTTTTCGGGGGCCGTGCCGAGCACGACGGGCGTGATGCCGCGCGCGGCGAGCTCGCGGCCAAGCACGCCATAGTTCGCGGCCGGCCAGATCTTCTCCGGCCGGTGCGCGGAGCCGCCGGGCACGAACAGGACATAGGGTTGCCGCAGGCGATAGCGCGAGATGTCGGCGTCGAGCCACGATACGTCCGGCGCATCCGTCTCGGGGATGCCGGCCATGCGCAGCTGCTCTGCCCGGCTGTCCATGACGTGCATCTCGTCGCGCCGCGGGTTGCTGTGGGGATGCGAGCATCCGCGCGCAATGCCCGACCATTGTGGCCGCGGACCGGGTCCCAGCGCATAGAAATAGAAGTTGGTGCGATCGGAGGTCTGCAGATCGTAGACGCGATCGAAGCGCCCCGCACGCAGGCGCCGGCGCAGCTCGAGCCACCCGCGCACGTTCCAGAACGACGGCCGCGAGTCGATCCACACGTCGTCGAAATAGGGCGAGGCCGACAGCAGTGCCGCATAGGGCTTGGTGGTGAGGGCGGTGATATGCGCGCGCGGGTGGTGGCGCCGGATCGCCGCCATCGGCCCCAGGGCCTGGATGATGTCACCCAGCGCGCTGAGGCGGATGACCAGGATCCGTTCGGGTTCACCGCTGGGCGTCATGGGCGTTCCTGCCTGCCTCCGACGATGTGGTGCCCGCGTGCGGACGGATGAAGCCGGTGGCGCTCATGCGAACTCCGCCAGGACTTCGCCGTAGACGGCGAGCGTTGCCGCACACATCTGTTCGCGACTGAAACGAGCGCGGATGTTGGCCGCCGCCGTTTCGGCAAGTGCCGCGCGTGCCGCCGGGTCGAGCGCCAGGGCCGCTGCGAGCGCACCGGCAAGCGCGTCCGGATCGCCCGGTGGAACCAGCCACCCGGTGCTGCCCGGCAGGATGATCTCGGGGGCGGCGCCGTGGTTCGTCGCGATCACCGGCCGCCCCATGGCCTGGGCTTCGGCGATGACGCGTCCGAATGCCTCGGGATCGGTCGAGGCATGGATCACGACGTCGGCCAGCATGAAGGCGGCCGGCATATCGCGGCAGTGGTCCAGGACCCGCACGACGCCTTCGAGTCCCCGCGCCCGGATCAGCGCCTCCAGCTCGGCGCGATAGGCCGTCCGCCCCTGGTCGGAGCCGATCAGGATGCAGCAGACGTCGCGGCGGCCGAGTCGCGCCATTGCCTCGATCAGGACCGCCTGTCCCTTCCAGCGCGTCAGACGACCGGGTAGCATGATAATGGGAACGCCGTCGGGCAGGCGCCATTCGCGCGCAAGCTGGATGACGCGCTCCGCGCTGACGCGGTTCTTGTCGAAGCTTGCGACGTCGATGCCGCGATGAATCACGCGGATCAGCGACGGCGGTACGCCATAAGTCTCGACGACGTGTCGCGCGATGAACTCGGAAATCGCGATCACGCGCGCGCCGCGTACCATGATCGAGTTGTAGAAACGCTTCAGACGGTTGCGCGCGTTGTAGGTGCCGTGGAACGTCGTGACGAAGGGGCGCCGGGTCCGCCGTGCCGCGTACCATGCGCTCCATGCGGGCGCGCGGCTGCGCGCGTGAACCAGATCGACGGCATGCTGCTCGATCAGCGCGGCGATGCGATCGACGTTCTTGCGCATCACCAGCGGGTTCTTCGAGTCGACCGGGAGTGTGACGTGCACGGCGCCGGCGCGTTCGATCTCGCGCACCATCGGTCCGCCCGCCGAGACGACGATCGACTTCCAGCCGGCGCGCACGAGCGCCGCGGCAATGTCCGCCGTGCCGCGCTCGACGCCGCCGGTCTCGAGCCGCGGCAGGATCTGCATCACGCACCGTGACTCGCCCTGTTGCGGGCTGGCTGCGGGTTCGAACGGCCGTTCCGGCACGCCCGGTTGCATGTTAGGGTCGTCGGGTAATCTCATCTGATCGGGCGCGCCATGATCGATTCGACCGCAGCGCTGGAAAGACCGTCGTTTATCGAGTGCGAATCCGGCGTCTCTATCGCCTATCACAAGACGGCGGGCAAGTCTCCTGGCGTCATCTTCTGCGGCGGCTTCATGTCGGACATGACGGGCACCAAGGCCATGGCACTCGAGGCCTATTGCCGGGCCAGAGGGCACGCCTTCGTCCGTTTCGATTACCGCGGACATGGCCAGTCCTCCGGCCGGTTCGAGGACGGCTCGGTGGGCGCGTGGAGCGAGGATGCGAAGGCCGTTCTCGACCGACTGACCGACGGTCCCCAGATCGTGGTCGGGTCGAGCATGGGCGGGTGGATCGCGCTTAACCTGGCGCTCGTCCGGCCGGACCGCGTGGCGTCGATCATCGGCATCGCGCCGGCGCCGGATTTCACCGAAGACCTGATATGGGCGGCGTTTACGCCCGAAATGCGCCGCAAGCTCGAGACCGAGGGCGTCATCCATCAACCGTCGGCGTACAGCGACAAGCCCTACGCGATCACCATGCGGCTGATCGAGGATGGCCGGCGGCATCTGCGTCTGCGCGGCACGATTCCCTTCACCGGACCGGTCCGGATTCTCCATGGCATGCAGGATCCGGACGTGCCGTGGCAGCGCTCGCTGGTTCTTGCCGACAAGCTAGCGACGACGGACGTGCAGGTCGTTTTGGTCAAGGACGGCGACCACCGCCTGTCGCGCGATCAGGATCTGGCGTTGTTGACGCGCACGCTCGGCGAAGTGATCGATCGCGTTTCGGCCCAGGTAGCCTCTGCATGAACGTGACGCTCAGTTTCCCGCCAGATCCATTTTCGTTGCCGTGGTCATCGCCGAAAGGATGGCTTTGAGCCCGGTACGGTAATCGGGATAGGCAAGGCGCACGCCGAGCTCGGTCTTGATGCGGGCGTTCGAGACGCGCTTGTTGTCGGCATAGAAGCTGCGCGCCAACTCGGACATGCCCGGCGCAGCCACGGCAAACGGGATTTCGGGCGGCGGCTCGCGGCCGAGCAGTGCCGCGGCATAGGCAATGACGTCCTGCGGCGGCGCGGGATCGTCGTCGCACACGTTGTAGATCGCGCCAGGATTCGGTCGCGCGATCGACGCCTCGATCACGCTGACGATGTCGTCGACATGGATGCGCGAGAAGACCTGGCCCGGCTTGACGATGCGTCTGGCCGTGCCCTTGAGCACGGCATCGAGCGCACTTCGTCCGGGGCCGTAGATGCCGGCGAGCCTGAACAGGTGAACCGGTAGCCCGACACGCAACAGGTCGAGCCAGCCCTGCTCGGCTGCGACGCGCGCGCGGCCGCGCGGTCCGGTCGGATGAAGCCCCGATCGTTCGTCGACCCAGTCACCGCCACGGTCGCCGTAGACGCCGGTCGTCGAAAGATATCCCGCCCATCTGACTGTGCCGGTGCCGCCGGCGCTCAGGGCGGCGAGATCGGCGGCATGATGGTCGAGAACCGGATCGCCGGCCGCATCGGGCGGGACAGAACTCAACAGATGCGTCGTCCCCGCCAGCGCCGCACGAGCATCCTCAAGCGGCCGGCCGCGGTCGAACAGGAACGCGGTGATGCCGTGCGTCGCAAGCGCTCGCCGTTTCTCCTCGCTGCGGCACGTTCCGGCAACGGACCATCCGCGTGCGCGGAGCCGGGCTGCGAGTGCTGCGGCCGTATAGCCGAGGCCGAACACGAACAGACGTTTCGGGGCGGGCGAATGGGGGAGTCGCATGGCGCTCTCACTTCGGATCGGCGCGGCCGATGCAAGGTCGAGCGTCGCCGGCGCCGCGGCTGGCGACCGTATCAAATCCGGGCTCGAGCCGCTAATGTCTCCACCATGCGGATTCTTGTTCTGCTCTTCGCCCTGCTGCTGGCGTTTCCGGCCATGGCCCAGCAGGATCGCCGGGGCCTACCGCTGCAATCGGGCCTTTCGGCCGACGCCCGTTACCTCGATTGTCTGGCGCATGCGGCGCGGGCGCCGGCCGATGCGTTCGAGGAGGCGCTCGCCTGGGCCTCCGGGGGCGGCGCCGAGCCGGCACAGCATTGCGCCGCGGTCGCGCTTTTCCACAACGGACAGCTCGAGGCAGCGGCGTACCGGCTCGAACAGCTTGCGATCGACATGCGCCTGTTCGCGCCGGAGCTTCGCGCCGAAGTGCTGGCCCAGGCCGGTCGTGCTTGGCTCGACGCGCGCAATCCGGCGCGCGCGGCGGCAGCCTTCTCCACCGCACTGGAACTTGCCCCCGCCCAGATCGAACTGTGGATCGACCGTGCTGAGGCGCATGCCGCGGCGGCCGATTATCGGGCCGCGATCGACGACCTCAACCACGCCGCCACTCTCGATGCGGGACGCGCCGATATTTTCGCGTTTCGCGCGGCCGCCTACCGGTTCGTGGGGCTGCTCGACCTTGCATTCGAGGACGCCGAGCGTGCCGTGCGGATGGACCCAAACCTGCCGGAGGGTTGGCTCGAACGCGCGATCCTGCAGCGCCAGCGGGGCGATACCGCTGCGGCGCGCCGGGATTTCCTGCAGGTTCTCCTGCTTGACCCGGACGGCCCCGCGGGCGAAGCTGCCCGCGCCAATATCGAGCGCATGGAGCTGAAGCTCGAGGAGCCGGCAACGCCGAGCCCGCCGGTATCGAGTCGTCACCGGCGCTGAGCGACGCGACGGGGGCGGCGCGTCGCCGTCGAGCGGCCCGACGCCGGTTACGCTCAGAAATCCAGGTCCGCGTAGTGCTTCGGCGGTGCCACGCCGGGAATATGGTCCGCAAGCAGCGGCCGGAACGACGGTCGCGACTTGATGCGGGCGTACCATTCCTTCGCCGCCGTATGTTGGTCCCACGGCACGTCGCCCAGGTAGTCGAGCGTCGAGATATGCGCGGCGGCCGTGATGTCCGCCAGCGAGAACTTGTCGCCCGCCAGATAGCGGCGGCGCTCGGTCAGCCAGCCGATGTAATCGAGGTGGTAGTGAATATTGTGATAGCCGGCGCGCACGGCCGCGGAGTTCGGCTCACCCAGGCCGAGGAACCGCTTCATCATCTTTTCGCGGTAGAGATTGTCGGAAACTTCGCGCGCGAATTTCTGGTCGAACCAAGCGACCAGGCGCCGGATCTCGGCGCGTTCGGCGGGCGTGCCCGCGAGCATCGGATTGTCCGGATAGACCTCCTCGAGATACTCGCAGATCACGCCGGAGTCGGCGATGATCCGACCGCCGTCGTCGAGGACGGGAACGGTACCGGCCGGATTGAGCACAAGGAATTCGGGCCGGCGTTCCCAGACCTTCTCGGCCTTCATTTCGAAGTCGAGACCCTTTTCCCGGAGAACGACGCGGACCTTGCGGCAGTACGGCGAGAGCCAGAGGTGATAGAGCGTGCGCACGAGCGCGTACTTTAGCGCTGGCGCGGTGGCTTGCAACCGTGAGGACGGATGTCCGGCCGACGTTCGCGATCAGATGTCGAGGACCTGAAGGACGGTCGCGCCGAGGGCGACGGCAAGGCCGATCGATCCCAGCCCGGCAATGTGACCGAGGGCAAGCATGAGACCGTCGCGTGCGATGAGGCCGAGTGCCATCAGGAGCAGGGCGCTGGCCGGCGCGACGCTGTACAGCGGCACCGGCAGCGTCAGCAGAAGGGCCTGGACCAAGCCGGCGAGGCCCACCCAGCGGTGACCGAAGACGCGCATGAGCGACGGCAGCCGCGGCTGCAGGGTCCTGTCGAGACGCCGGATCAGCGGCTGCGCCCGGCTGATCAGGCGCATGAGCGTGTGGCGCTTGACTGTCGCCCGGCCGAGCCACGGCGGTATCCATGGCCGGTCGCGGCCGAGCAGGAGCTGCGCGGTGATGACGATGGCCGGCACGCCGAACACGGTCGAGAAGCCCGGAATGCTGGGGCCGGGCGTCAGGTTCGGAACCGCGAGCAGAAGGAGAAGCACGCCGTAGGCGCGGGTGTCGAGACTCCGGAACAGCTCGCCGAGCGTGATGTGCGCGGTCGATCCGCTGCACAGCCGGTGCAGAACGGCCTCGAGCGTGTCCTCCGGCAGCGCTGCGCCCGGCGATCCACTGTCCATCGTCTACCCTCGCGGCGAAGAGACGGCGCCAGCATGCCCCATTCCGCCCGAGGCGGAACGCCGACGCCGCCGGCGCGTTCGTTTGCCGCGGCCGTATATCGTCGGGCGAATCCGGTCCGACTCCTGCGCCTGACCCGGACGGCTACTCGTCGCCGGTGCTCGCGAGCTTCGCCTCGTCGGCGCGACGCAGCGGATAGGGCAGGCGCGTCAGCATTTCCTTCGGCACGATCTGCCAGAACTTCGGCAGGACGATGTCCCAGTCGGCGAGAAGCCGCTCGGCGTGACGCGACTGGGTCTCGCGGAAGTGTTGCTCGACGAGGCGCTTGAGGACGCCTTCCCAGTGCGCCGTCTCGACCCGCTGCCAGATCACCGACTCGGGATTCACCTTGTCGATGAAGTCGCCGTCGCTGTCCAGGACGAACGCCATGCCGCCCGTCATGCCGGCTGCGAAGTTGTCGCCGACCCGACCGAGAATCACGACCGTGCCGCCGGTCATGTACTCGCAGCCGTTGGAGCCGCAGCCCTCGACGACGGCTTCCGCGCCCGAGTTGCGGACAGCGAAACGCTCGCCCGCCTGGCCTGCGGCGAACAGCCGGCCCGCCGTGGCGCCATAGAGCACCGTGTTGCCGATGATGGTGTTGGCATGGGTCTGCAACGGCGAGGCCGTCGTCGGACGGACGACGATGATGCCGCCCGACAGTCCCTTGCCGACATAGTCGTTGGCATCGCCGAAGACCTCGAGCTTCAGGCCCTGGACCGCGAATGCGCCGAGCGACTGGCCGGCCGAGCCGCGCAGGCGCACCGTGATGTGGCCCGGCCGCAGCCCGGTCATGCCGAAGCGCCGCGTGATCATCGACGACAGCTTGGTGCCGATCGCGCGCTGCGTATTCCGGATGTTGTAGGCGAGCTGCATTTTCTCGCCGTCCTCGAGCGCCGGCCGGGCGTCCTTGATCATCTGCTCGTCCAGCGTCTCAGGCACCTCGTTGCGGCCCTCGAGCGCGCAGCAGCGCGGGAACTCGCCGGGATCCGCCTGCACCAGGATCGGATTGAGGTCGAGGTCGTCGAGATACTCGTCGCCGCGCAGCACCTGCGTCAGCAGGTCGCTGCGGCCGATGATCTCGCGCAAGGACCGGAAACCGAGCGATGCGAGGATCTCGCGGACCTCTTCGGCGAGGAAGGTGAACAGGTTGACCACCTTCTCGGGCGTGCCCTCGAACTTGGCGCGCAGTTTGGGATCCTGCGTGCAGACCCCGACCGGGCACGTGTTCGAATGGCACTGACGCACCATGATGCAGCCCATTGCGATCAACGACGCCGTGCCGATGCCGAACTCGTCCGCACCGAGCATCGCCGCGATCACGATGTCGCGGCCGGTGCGGATGCCGCCGTCGACGCGGAGCTTGACCCGATGGCGCAGGCGGTTGAGCGTCAGGACCTGGTTCGCTTCCGAAAGGCCCATCTCCCACGGCACGCCGGCGTACTTGATCGACGACTGCGGCGAGGCGCCCGTGCCGCCGACGTGGCCCGAGATCAGGATCGCGTCGGCCTTGGCCTTGGCGACGCCCGCGGCAATCGTGCCGATGCCTGAACGGGCGACCAGCTTGACGCAGACCTGGGCGTCCGGGTTGATCTGCTTCAGATCGTAGATGAGCTGGGCGAGATCCTCGATCGAATAGATGTCGTGGTGCGGCGGCGGGCTGATCAGGGTCACGCCCGGCGTCGAATGCCGCAGGCGCGCGATCAGGTCGGTGACCTTGTTGCCCGGCAGCTGACCGCCTTCACCCGGTTTCGCACCCTGCGCGATCTTGATCTCGATCTCGCGGCAGTTGTTGAGGTACTCGGCGGTCACGCCGAAACGACCCGATGCCACCTGCTTGATCGCCGACGATGCATTGTCGCCGTCGGGCCGCGGCTTGTAGCGCGCCGGATCCTCGCCGCCTTCGCCGGAGTCGGACTTCGCCCCGATGCGGTTCATCGCGATCGTCAGGGTTTCGTGCGCCTCCGGGCTGAGTGCGCCCAGCGAAATGCCGGGCGCCACCAGACGCTTGCGGATCTCCGTGATCGATTCGACCTCGTCGACCGGGATCGGCGAACGTCCCGGCTTGAAGTCGAGCAGGTCGCGCAGGCTGATCGGCGGCAGCTTGCGGACGGCCTCGGAATATCGCTTGTACGTCGAGTAGGAGTCGTTCGCGACTGCGGTTTGCAGCGTGTGCATCAGGTCGCCCTGCCAGGCATGCACGTCGCCGGACTGGCGATACCGGTAGAACCCGCCGACAGGCAGCGCGATCACGTCCTCGTTCCAGGCACGCTCGTGCAGGCTCAGCACCTTGCGCTGGATGCCGCCCAGGCCGATGCCCGAGATGCGGCTGGTCATGCCGGGGAAGAAGTCGGCGACCAACGTGCGCGACAGCCCGACGGCCTCGAAATTGTAGCCGCCGCGATACGAGCTGATGACCGAGATGCCCATCTTCGACATGATCTTCAGCAGACCGTCGTCGATGGCCTTCTGGTAGCGCTTGAGCGCCTCCTTGAGCGTGAGGCCGGGGAACAGGCCGCGGCGGTGCCGGTCCGCGATCGCCTCCTGCGCGAGATAGGCGTTGACCGTCGTGGCACCCACGCCGATGAGGACGGCGAAGTAGTGCACGTCGAGGCATTCGGCCGAGCGGACGTTGAGCGAGGTGAAGGTCCGGAGCTGCTGGCGCACGAGGTGCGTATGCACGCCGCCGGCGGCCAGGATCATCGGGATGGGGGCGCGCTTCGGCCCCATGTTCTTGTCGGTCAGGATGACGTGCACGCAGCCGCCGCGGACCGCATCCTCGGCCTCGCGCTGGATGCGCCTGAGCGCCTCGCGCAGCGCCGCACCGTCGTTGCCCGGACTCGGCTCGAACGTGCAGTCGATTTCAACGGCGGTTGCGCCCATGTAGGCGCGCATCGCCTCGAACTCCTCGTTGAGGAGCACGGGCGAGTCGAGCTGGAGCAGCCGGCACTGGCTTTCATCCTCGTCGAGGATGTTGCCGAGATTGCCGAGTCGGGTGCGCAGCGACATGACGCGGCGTTCGCGCAGGCTGTCGATCGGCGGGTTCGTGACCTGGCTGAAGTTCTGCCGGAAAAAGTGGTGCAGACCGCGGTACTTGTCCGACAGGACTGCTAGCGGCGTGTCGTCACCCATCGAGCCGACCGCTTCCTTGGCGTCCTCGACCATCGGATGGAGCAGGAGTTCGAGATCCTCCATGGTCCATCCGACCGCGACCATGCGGCGCCGCAGCTCGTCGCGGCTGTATTCCGGGCTGGGCTCGCCGTCGCCCTTGATCAGGCTGTCGATAACCGTGATGTTCTTGACCCACGCGCTGAACGGGCGCGAGGCCGCGAGCTTCGCGGTCAGCTCCTCGTGGCGGTAGAAGCGGCCTTCGACGAGATCGACACCGATCATCTGTCCGGGGCCGACCCGTCCCTTTTCGACGACCTTCGACTCGTCGACCTTCACCATGCCGGTCTCGGACCCGACGATCAGCAGCCCGTCGCCGGTGATCGTGTATCGGCACGGCCGCAGGCCGTTGCGATCCATGCCGGCGATGACCCAGCGCCCGTCGGTCGCCGCGATCGCCGCCGGACCGTCCCACGGCTCCATCACCGCGTTGCAGTACGAATACATGTCGCGTTCCGCCTGCGGGATCTTCGAATCCGAGCTCCACGCCGGCGGGATCATCATCGTCTTGACCATCGGCAGCGCCCGGCCGCCGCGCACGAGGAGCTCGAACACGTTGTCCATCTGCGCGGAGTCCGACCCGGGCTGGATGACGGGTTTGATGTCCTCGACCGCGGCGCCGAAGAGTTCGTGCGCCATGCGCGTCTCGTGGCTCTTCATCCAGTTGACGTTGCCGCGCAGCGTGTTGATCTCGCCGTTGTGGGCGAGGATCCGGAACGGCTGGGCCAGTTTCCAGGTCGGGAACGTGTTGGTCGAGTAGCGCTGGTGATAGATCGCGAAGGACGACACGAAGCGCTCGTCCTTCAGGTCCGGATAGAATTCGGACAGCTGCTCGGCCAGGAACATGCCCTTGTAGATGATCGAGCGGCACGACAGCGAGCAGATGTAGAAGTCGGTGATGTTTTCGGCCAGCACCTGCTTTTCGATGCGGCGCCGGATGATGTAGAGGTCCCGCTCGAACTGGTCGTTGTCGACGCCGCGGGTGTTCGAGACCATGATCTGCTCGATCTCGGGACGCGTGGCGTTGGCCTTCTCGCCGCAGACCGCCGTGTTGATCGGCACCTGCCGCCAGCCGAAGACCGCGTAGCCCATGCGCAGGATCTCGGCCTCAGTGATGCAGCGGCAGCGCTCCTGCGCATCGAGATCGTTGCGCGGCAGGAACACCTGGCCGACGGCGAGCGTGCGGGGGCCGGGATCGATGCCCTGGCGCGCGATGTGCGCCTTGAAGAAATCCTGCGGAATCTCGACGTGGATGCCGGCGCCGTCGCCGGTCTTGCCGTCGGCGTCGACCGCGCCGCGGTGCCACAGCGACTTGAGCGCGGCGATGCCGGCCTCCACGACCGCGCGGCGCGGCTTGCCGTCGATGGCCGCGATGAAGCCGACGCCGCAGGCGTCGTGCTCGTCCGCGGGATCGTAGGCTTTCGCCTCGATCAGCCTGCGTTCGTTCGCGACGTAATCGCGAATGAAGCCCTCGCCGGTCTCGATTTCGTTCGCCATGGTCGGACTCTCGTTCTGTTCGTTCGCCCCCCGCCCGCTCGTCTTCTCCGGCCTCTCCCGGCGGGAGAGGGGCTCTCGCGGGGAGGATCGGGCGTTATTCCGCGGCGGCAGACAGCGCTGCCGTCGCTGTCGCGGCCGATTTCTTCACCAGATACTTGTGTATGGATGCGGCCGCGTCGCGTCCGTCGCGGATTGCCCACACGACCAGCGACGCGCCGCGCACGATGTCGCCCGCGGCGAACACGCCGTCGAGGTTCGTCATCATCGTCCGATAGTCGATCTTGAGAGTGCCCCAGCGCGTGACGTCGAGTTCCGGCGCGCCGAACATGACGGGCACGTTCTCGGGATCGAAGCCGAGCGCCATGACGACCATGTCGGCCGGCAGGTCGAACTCCGAGCCCGGGATCTTCTCGGGCGTCTGGCGGCCCGAGGCGTCGGCGATGCCGAGACGCATGCGCACGGCGCGCACCGCCGCCACGGACTCGGGGCCTTTCTTGCGCCGGCCCGCGGTCTTTCCGATGAACGCTTCGGGTGCGGCGAGCCAGACGAACTCGACGCCTTCCTCCTCGGCATGGAAGACCTCGCGCTGCGAACCCGGCATGTTCTTGCGGTCGCGGCGGTACAGGCACTTGACCGACTTGGCACCCTGGCGGATCGCCGTGCGCACGCAGTCCATGGCGGTGTCGCCGCCCCCGATGACGACGACGTCCTTGCCGGCCGCATTGAGCGTGCCGTCGTCGAATCTGGGCACGGCGTCGCCAAGCCCCTTGCGGTTGCTCGCCGTCAGATATTCCAGCGCCGGCACAATGTTCGACAGGCCGATGCCGGGCGCCTGCATCTCGCGCGCCTTGTACACGCCCGTCGCGATCAGGATCGCGTCATGGCGCGCGCGCAGCTCGGCCAGGGTCGCGTCGCGGCCGACCTCGAATTCGGTGTGATAGACCACGCCCGCCTCGGCCAGCAGGTCGACGCGGCGCTGGACTACGTCCTTTTCCAGCTTGAAGCTGGGAATGCCGTAGATCAGCAGGCCGCCGATGCGGTCGTAGCGGTCATAGACGTGGACCTGATAGCCCCTGCGCCGAAGCGCCTCGGCCGCGGCGAGCCCGGCGGGCCCGCCGCCGATGATGCCGACCGACTGCGGCAGCTCGCGTGCGGGCTTGGGCGGCTTGACCCAGCCCATGGCCCAGGCCGTGTCGGTGATGTAGCGCTCGACCGAGCCGATCGTGACGGAGTCGAACCCCTTCTCGATGACGCAGTTGCCCTCGCACAGGCGATCCTGCGGGCAGATCCGCCCGCAGATCTCCGGGAACGTGTTCGTCGCCTGGGAGGTCTCGTAGGCCTCCTCGAGCCGGCCTTCGGCCGTGAGCTTGAGCCAGTCCGGGATGTTGTTGTGCAGCGGGCAGTGGATCTGACAGAACGGCACGCCGCATTGGGAGCACCGGCCAGCCTGTTCCGCGGCGCGGGACTGCTCGAAACTCGCATAAATCTCGCGGAAATCCCGACGGCGCTCGTCGGCCGAGCGCTTCGCGGGCATTTGCTGCTCCACCTGGACAAAGCGGAGCATTTTGCTGGTCGTCGCCATGTTCGTTGTCCCCCGCCGGCGGATGGCCGGTAATTCCGTGTCTCTCCACAGCCGTATACGGCAATTACCGCGCTGCGCCGAGTCAAAAATGGCAGTTAGGTCAGCTCGTTTGCCCCAATATTGGGTTCATGCCGGCAAGTCAAGCTTCCGCTGTTAGGGTCGGTCGTCGTATCAGGGGAAAATAGGTCTCATAAGTGAACTAATGGCCGTGGGCACAGCACGGCCATTGCCGGCGATAGCCGGCCGTTTCAAAGGCTTGCACTATTTCAGGGTTGCGACGCTTGGATGAGGGGGCCGCGCGGTCCGAAGCGGCCGCCCTTGCGGTAGATTTCGAGATAGGTGGGAATGATCGCCTCGACGGCCGTCGGCTGGATCCCGAGATCCCGCAGGCCGGGCAGGTCCCCGGTGGGCACGTTGTCCCGCTCGAGCAGCGCGACCTGGTCGCGCGTGAGCGGCGGGTTCGGCAGCCATTCGAGGAGGGCGGCCTGCAGGCGCGCCGCCCAGAACGGCACGCTGATCAAGGCGCGGCGGCGGCCGGTCTGCGCCAGGATGAGCTCCATGAGCTCGCGGAACGTGTAGACGCGCGGGCCGGCGAGTTCGAAGATTTTGCCCTCGGCCGACGGCGTGTCGAGGACGCGCATCACGGCATCGGCCACGTCCCCGACATAGACGGGCTGGAATCGGGTATGCCCGCCGCCGATCAGCGGCAACGCCGGCAGGAACTGCGCCATGCGGGCAAAGCGGTTGAAGAAGCTGTCCTCGGGGCCGAACACGATCGACGGCCTGAGAATGGTGGCGTTCGGGAAGGCCGCGCGAATGCCGGCTTCCCCGGCAGCCTTGGAGCGCGCATAGGACGACGCGGCGTTCGGATCCGCGCCGATCGCGGAAATATGGATGAACTGTCGGACGCCCGCTGCGGCGGCGATGCGCGCAAGCCGCGCCGGGCCGTCGGCGTGGACCGCCTGGAAACGCTGGCGCCCGCGCTCGTGGAGGATGCCGACGAGGTTGACGACCGCATCGGCGCCGGCCACGGCCGCTTCGAGCACCGCATCGTCCGCCGTCAGGTCGGCCCGCATCGGCACGATCTGGCCGACATTGCCCATCGGCCGCAGGAACGCCGCCGCGACCGGGTCGCGCACGGCCACGCGGACGACCCACTGCGCCGCCGCCACGCGCTTGACGACGTAGCGGCCGATGAACCCGGACCCACCGAAGACGGTAATGCGCTGACCTGCCGGCGCCATGACTGAGCGATTCCCTCTTGCGCACTGGGCGCGACCAATGTCTTGATTCTCGCGCAGCCGGTTACAGATATAGCGCCGGCAGGTCAAGCGCACCCGTCGCAGGCGACGGAAAATTTGACAAGGCGCCATGTGGCGGGTAGCTAATGCGCCTCCTACGAGCACGCCGCGCAACCGGTGCCCGGGTGGCGGAATTGGTAGACGCGCTAGATTCAGGTTCTAGTGGCCGAAAGGCCGTGGAAGTTCGAGTCTTCTCTCGGGCACCAACACTTTCCCTAGCGGCTCCGCTCGACCGACAACCTTCGGATCGAAAGGATGGCTGTGGAGCTGCATCAGGGCGACCTGCCTGAAGGTCTGCGCTTCGGCGCGGCGGTTGCGGTCGACACCGAGACAATGGGCCTCAACCCGTTTCGGGACAGGCTGTGCCTCGTCCAGCTTTCGGGGGGCGACGGCAACGCGCATATCGTCCGCTTCGCGCCCGGGCAATACGAGGCCCCGCGGCTCAAGGCCCTGCTGGCCGACACGTCGGTGCTCAAGATCTTCCATTTCGCACGCTTCGATCTGGCGGTGATCCGGCGTTTTCTGGGCGTGATGCCGCAACCGGTCTACTGCACCAAGATCGCGTCCCGGCTGTGCCGGACCTTCACCGACCGGCACGGTCTCAAGGACCTGTGCCGCGACCTGCTGAACGTCGAATTGTCCAAGGAGCAGCAGTCGTCGGACTGGGGCGCGCCGGAGCTCACCCCCGCCCAGCTCAAATACGCCGCATCGGACGTGCTGTATCTTCACGACCTGCGCGACAAGCTCGACGAGATGCTCACGCGCGAGGGGCGGCGCGAGCTGGCTGCGGCCTGTTTCGGGTTTCTGCCGGCGCGGGCCGAGCTCGACCTCGCCGGGTGGGGCGAGCAGGATATTTTCGCCCACTAACCCGTTGATACGAAAAGTACGGCGGTTACATTGATTTTTGGTGCCGCGATAGGCATATTTTTTGCCTATCGGGGGTATTGCGGTGCCGCTGACAGACCATCCATGGGTGGTTTTGCGGTGCCGCATCCAGGCTCTGGCGCGATGCCGTGATTGTCTGGCCCGATAACTGACCGGATTGCTTGACGCACCATCAAGTCCCGAGCCCATGCCCGCCAATTCCGCCGTTCCGAATCGCCCGACATCCGCCGCCGCGGACCAAGCCGTCAGCGCATCGGCCGTCCGTGTGCTGACGTTGGAGGCGGACGGGATCCGGGCGCTGGCCGAGACGCTGGACGGGAACTTCTCGCGCGCGGTCGAGATCCTGGAGAAGATTCATGCGCGGCAGACCGGCGGCCGGGTCGTCGTCAGCGGCATGGGCAAGAGCGGTCACATCGCCCGCAAGATCGCCGCGACCTTTGCCTCGACCGGCACGCCGGCGCAGTTCGTGCACCCGGCGGAGGCGAGCCACGGCGATCTCGGCATGATCACGGCCGCCGATGCGGTGCTGTGTTTGTCCAATTCCGGCGAGACTCCCGAACTCGCCGACCTGATCGCCCATGCCAAGCGCTTTGCCGTGCCGTTGATCGGCATCGTCGGTCGGGCCGGCTCGACGCTGGCGCAGGCGGCGGACGTGGCGCTGCTGCTGCCGTCGGTGCCGGAGGCGTGTCCTCTGGGGTTGGCGCCGACCACCTCGACGACGATGATGCTGGCACTGGGCGACGCGCTGGCGGTGGCGCTCCTGGAGCGCCGCGGCTTCACGCCGGAGCAGTTCCAGGTGCTGCATCCCGGTGGCCGGCTGGGCAAGGCGCTGATCAAGGTCAGCGACATCATGCACACGGGCGACGCGGTGCCGCTGGTCGCGACCGGCACCGGCATGCGCGAGGCGCTGCTGGTGATGACGGCCAAGACGTTCGGCTGCGTCGGCATCGTCGCGGACGGAAGGCTGGTCGGCGTGATCACCGACGGCGATCTGCGCCGCCACATGGATGATGACCTGTTGAACCGGACGGTCGACGAGGTGATGACGCCCAACCCCAAGACGATCCGGCCACAGGCGCTGGCGGCCGAGGCGCTCGGTCAGATGAACGCCAGCAAGATCACCGCGCTGTTCGTGATCGAGGACGGCCGACCCACCGGCATCGTGCGCATGCACGATATCCTTCGCGCCGGGGTTGTGTGATGCGACCGGTTCGCGCGCCCATCGCACAACCGCGCAGGTCGGCAAGAGCCGCGACTGCGGAAGGGCGCCGGATCGATCCGACCACATGGACGTCGCCGCGCCGGATCAGCCCCACGCGCACGCAGGTCGTCAGCTTTCTGAAGCTGCTGCTGCCGGCCGTCGCGGTCGCGCTCGTCGCGCTCATTCTGTTGTGGCCGCAGCTCAATCCCCTGGCGCAGGGGCTCCGGCTCGGGCCGGTGACCGTCGGTTTCGAGGATCTCGAAAATCTGCGCGTCGTCAGCCCCCGTTACGTCGGCAGCGATTCCGAGAACCAGCCGTATACGATCACGGCCGAGCAGGCGACGCAGGCTTCCGGCAACAGCGACGTCACCGACCTCGTCAAGCCAAAGGGCGACATCATGTTGAAAGGCGGGGATCGGGTCGCGTTGTCGGCGCAGACGGGAACCTATCACAAGGAGAAGCGGATCCTCGATCTCGAGGGCAACGTGAATCTCTTCCACGACGACGGCTACGAGATCACCACGTCGCGGGCGAAGATCGACCTCGCGAACGGCAGCGCCGCCGGCGACGATCCGGTCATCGGCCAGGGCCCCGATGTCGAAATGCGGGGCCAGGGATTCCGCGTCTACGATCGCGGCAACCGCATCATCGTAACGGGACAGTCGAAGCTCGTGATCCATCAGGCGACCACGGAACGGTAATGGGCCGTTTCTTCAGTACGGCGCACGTCTTGAAGCTGCTCGCCCTCGTCGCCCTCGGTTCGGCGATCGCCGATGGCCGGGCGTTCGGGCAGCCGCTCGGCCTCGGCGGGGGCGCCCAGCCGATCGAGATCGAGGCCCGCGACGGCATCGAGTGGGATCGCCGGGCACAACGCTATATCGCGCGGGGTGATGCGCGCGCCAGGCAGGGCGACACGACGGTCGATGCCGACACGCTGACCGCATTCTACAGGCAGAGTGCGAACGGGAAGCCGGGGGCGACGTCGCAGACCGAAATCTACCGCTATCAGGCCGACGGAAACGTCCGCATCGCGACGCCAACCCATCGCGCCGTGGGCGACCGTGCCATCTATGACGTCGATACCGGGGTCATGGTCCTGACTGGATCGGCGTTGCGGCTGACGACGCCGACCGAGGTGGTAACCGCGCGCGATGCGCTCGAGTACTGGGAGCAGCGCCAGGTCGCCGTCGCACGCGGCGATGCGCTCGTCGTCACGCAGGACGGGCGCCGGCTGCGCGGCGACCTCCTGACGGCGTATTTCGTGCCTCAACCGCGCGATTCCGCATCCGAAGCGTCGCCCGCGCCCCAGACGTCACGGCCCGGCACCGGATCGGGCGAGGCGGGCGGGCAGTCCCGTTTGCAGCGCATCGAGGCGTTCGGCAACGTTCATATCTCGACCGAAACGGAGATCGCCGTCGGCGACCGCGGCATCTACAATGCGGATACGGGCATCGCCGTCCTCGCCGGCAACGTTCGCATCACGCGCGGGCAGAATCAGCTCAACGGCGATTACGCGGAAGTCAACATGAACACGGGAGTCAGTCGGCTGCTGAGCCGGCCGGACAGCGACAATCGCGTCCGCGGTCTCTTCGTCCCCGAAAGCCAGAAGCAACACCCCCCCGCCGAAGCGCAGCCGGAAACGCCCGCGCAGGAACAGGGCCGGTAGATCCATGTCGACCGTCACCAAAGACCAGATCGCCGCCCCCGGTTCTGGCGACCGCAAGCCGCGCCTGGTCGCGAGCAATCCCGGCCTCATCGCCGCGAATCTCGGCAAACGCTTCAAGAAGCGCCCCGTGGTCCGCGACGTCAGCCTTTCGGTCCAGCGCGGGGAGGTCGTCGGTCTGCTCGGGCCCAACGGGGCTGGCAAGACGACGTGTTTCTACATGATCACGGGTCTGATTGCGCCCGACTACGGTTCGATCAGGCTGGACGGGACCGACATAACGGAGCTGCCGATGTATCGCCGGGCTCGGCTCGGCATCGGCTACCTGCCGCAGGAACCCTCGATCTTCCGCGGATTGTCCGTGGAGCAGAACGTGCGCGCCGTGCTCGAGGTGGTCGAGTCGGATCCCGAACGTCGGGAGGCCATGCTCGACGATCTTCTTGCGGAGTTCTCGATCACGCATCTTCGCCGCACGCCGGCGCTTGCGTTGTCGGGCGGCGAGCGTCGCCGGGTCGAGATCGCGCGCGCACTTGCCTCGCAGCCGCACTTCATTCTGCTCGACGAACCCTTCGCCGGCATCGATCCGATCGCCGTCGGCGACATCCGCGATCTGGTTCTGCATCTGAAGGATCGCGGCATCGGCGTGCTGATCACGGACCACAATGTGCGCGAGACGCTCGACATCGTCGATCGTGCCTACATTCTGCACGATGGCCACGTGCTCATGGAGGGCACGCCGGCCGAGATCGTCTCGCACGAAGGCGTGCGCCGGGTTTACTTGGGGGAAAGATTTAGCCTGTAGGCGTTGATCTATGGCTATCGCACCGCGCCTCGATCTGCGCCAGACGCAGTCTCTGGTGATGACGCCGCAGCTGCAGCAGGCGATCAAGCTTCTGCAGCTTTCGAACATGGAGCTGGCGGCGTATGTCGAGCAGGAGATCGAACGGAATCCGCTGCTCGACCGCGATGAGGGGGAGGATGGTTCGCGTGCCGGCGACGATCCTGGCGCGGAGCCCGAGTCCGCCGCCGAAGACGCGAACCGCTTGGAGGCGGAGCTGTTCGACCCGATCGACGGGCGCGCCGACGGAACGGATGAGGCACAGCTCGATACGGATTTCAGCAACGTGTGGTCCGACGACGCGGCTGCGGCGCCGATGGAGTGGCGCGGCAACGGCGGCCGATCGGACTTCGAGGATGCCGAACTCAACCTAGAACAGACGCTGTCGCGCGACGTTTCGCTGCGCGAGCATCTTCTCACGCAGATCGGTATCGACCTGACCGATCCCGTCGACCGGATCATTGCGACGCATCTGCTCGACCTGCTCGACGACTCGGGTTATCTCGTCGGCGATCTGGCGCAGGTCGCGTCCGTCCTGAACTGCGACGTCGCGCGCGTGGAGGCGACTCTCGAAAAGCTTCAGCGGCTCGACCCGCCGGGGGTGTTCGCGCGCAACCTCAAGGAATGCCTGGCGCTGCAGCTACGCGATCGCAACCGGCTCGATCCGGCGATGGCGGCGCTTCTCGACAATCTGGACCTGCTCGCCCGGCGTGACATCGCAGGGCTCATGCGCGTCTGCGGTGTCGGCGCCGAGGACATCGCCGACATGGTGGCCGAGATCAAAACCCTGAATCCGAAACCGGGACTTGCCTTCGACCGGACCGTTCTCCAGCCCATCGTTCCCGACGTGCTGATGCGCCCTGCACCCGGCGGCGGCTGGATCGTGGAGCTCAATCAGGAGACGCTGCCGCGCGTCCTCGTCAACACGCAGTACTACGCGCGCATCAGCAAGGCGGCGCGCAACAAGGCGGAGAAGGATTTCATCGTCGAGCGCTTCAATGCCGCGAACTGGCTGGTGAAGTCGCTGCATCAGCGCGCACAGACGATTCTGAAGGTCGCGACCGAGATCGTGCGCCAGCAGGATGCGTTCTTCCGGCACGGCGTGCGGTATCTTCGCCCGCTCGTGCTTCGCGACATTGCGACAGCGATCGAGATGCACGAGTCGACGGTGAGCCGGGTCACGACCAACAAGTATCTTGCCGCGCCGCACGGGATCTACGAACTCAAGTATTTCTTCACATCGGCAATCGCCAGCGCTTCCGGCGGCGAGGCGCATTCGGCCGAGGCCGTGCGGGCCCGCATCAGGACGCTGATCGAGTCCGAGAGTCCGGACCAGGTTCTTTCGGACGACAAGCTCGTCGAACTTCTCCGCAAGGACGGCGTGGACATAGCCCGCCGGACGGTCGCGAAGTACCGCGAGGCAATGCGCATTCCCTCTTCCGTGCAGCGTCGCCGGGAAAAATCGCTTCGGCTTTAACGAATGACCGCAACACCCGGATATGGCCTAGCTTGGCCACGAGAGGTGTTTTAGGATGAGCAGGCCGGTTGAGCGGCGGCCGAGTTCTATTGACTTAAATTTGAGCCGTGACTATGGTCCGCGACCTCGTAGATAGGGCGCCCTCCTCTTGATAGAAGGCGCAGCATCGCATCGAATCATCTATCATCGGCATTATGCAGCTTTCCGTGAGCGGTAAGCACATCGACGTTGGCGAAAGCCTGCGTGGTCATGTCGACGCGACGTTGCACACGGTCGTGGACCGCTGTTTCGACGCTGCGATCGAGGCGAAGGTCGTGTCTGCGCGGGAGCGTCATCCGTTTCACGCCGATGTGTCGGTCCATGTGGCGCGCAACGTGATGGTTCAGAGTCATGGTGAAGCCTCTGATGCATATGCAGCGTTCGGTGGTGCGGCAGCACGCCTCGAGACGCGCCTGCAGCGCTGCAAGGGGCGCTTGCTCGGACGCCGCAAGGCTCGGCAGACGGAAAAGCGGGGCGAGCCTGCGCAACACTGCATTCTGGCACCGGATGCCGGGGAGCAGGCCGAGGATCCCGAGCACGGACAGCCCGCCGTCGTCGTGGAGCAGCCGTCCGAGATTGCGTCGCTTACCGTCGGCGAAGCCGTCTTGCGGACGGATCTGGGCGATCAGCCGGTGCTGATGTTCCGCAACGTCGCCCACGGTCGCCCGAACGTCGTCTACCGGCGGCGTAACGGTGCGATCGGCTGGATCGATCCGCAGCCGGCCGTCTCACTCAGCAGTCGTCCGGCCTGATCCTGGGCCAGCCAAGAAGGTTGATATGGAGATTTCCGAACTACTGACTCCGGGAGCGGTCATCGCGAATTTGCGTGTGACCAGCAAGAAGCAGGCACTCCAGGAGATTGCAAAGAAGGCCGCCGAGATCACCGGCGAACACGAACGGGCCATCTTCGACGTCTTGCTCGAACGTGAGCGTCTCGGCACGACCGGCGTCGGCGGCGGCGTCGCCATCCCGCACGGCAAGCTGCCGAGCATCAGCCGTCTTTACGGCGTGTTCGCGCGGCTGGAGAAGCCGATCGACTTCGAGTCGATCGACGAGCAACCCGTCGATCTCATCTTTGCGCTGCTCGCACCCGGCACGGCCGGCGCCGACCATCTGAAGGCGTTGGCACGCGTGTCGCGGCTACTGCGTGACCGCAAAGTCTGTGAGAAGCTGCGCGGATCGGATACGGCGGATGCGCTCTATGCGCTGCTGACCGAACATACGGCCAGCAGCCACGCCGCCTGAGCGTCCGTCATCGCCGATGCATGTTCCGGCGCCCGGCGGCGCCGGCTGTTTCCATTAATGTGCGCTCAGCGGTTCAAGCCCGTGCTGCCGCACGAGCGCCATCGCCAGCTCGCGCGAATCGACGAGGGCGACCTCGGTACCGTCGGCCGCATGGACAGCGACGCGCTTCACGCCGTTGCGGACGACCGGCTTGATATAAGCGACATCCTGCAGGCCGAGGGCAGCGAATGCCTGCGGCGACATGTTGGCATGGTTGGGCGACTTATCCATCGATGCTAACTCCCTGACACCCCGATCAGGCGGCGTCGATCTTCTTCAACTGCGGCGTCCGGGTCTGGGCCGTCTTGATCTCGATCGTCTGGACCCGGGTCGCGGCCATTGGACGGACCAGATCGATGTGGAGAAGGCCGTTGTCGAGCGTCGCGCCCGTCACCTCGATGCCGTCCGCCAGCACGAAACTGCGCTGGAACTGGCGTGCGGCAATGCCGCGATGGAGGAAGACACGGTTCGGATCGTCGGCCTGCTTGCCGCGGATTACCAGCTGATTGTCCTCCAATTGCACCGAGAGGTCTTCGCGGTTGAATCCGGCCACGGCCAACGTGATCCGGAAGCCCGAATCACCGACCTGCTCGATGTTGTAGGGCGGATAGCTGTCGGCCGCCGATTTGGCGATGCGGTCGAGCGTACGCTCGAACTGCTCGAAGCCGAGCAGCAAGGGATGGTTGAACAGCGACAGGCGCGTCGTCATTCGGCATCCTCCATGGTCCGAGCAATGCCAGTCATGCTGACCGGACCCGTTGCCGGCGTCCGGCCGACGGTCCCGCAGGGGGCACCGCCACTGCCCTCTATATGGTCCCGTTTGTCCGCATGATCAAGACGTTACGGTCCGGTGCGCCGCCACCGTCCGTCCCGGCCCCGATGCAAGTCGCGGCCGTGCCGATCGTCCGTCGTGGCGCAGCGGACGCCATAGACGCAAAATATTGGGAAAATATAAAAAAGAAAAATCAATCATATATTACGTATAAAATGGATTATTTTCTTGGTAGATCGATCAACTTGCAATTCAACCATGAGTTTTGATTATGGCGAATTATGGTTTCGTTTAATTCTTTCACGCTTTGTTAACCGTATTCGCCAAGGCTCGGCAGCATCGAACGCCAACACGTGGAGTACACGCGATGAGCCGAGTCTTTTATGTCGATGCGCTGAACGGGTCCGACGCCAACGCCGGCACCGCGCCGGATGCGGCCTGGCAGTCGATCGACATGGTCAACAGCGCCAGCCTCCAGCCCGGCGACACGGTTCTCTTCGCGCGCGGCAGAACCTGGGAAGGGACGCTGAAGGTCGACGAGTCGGGGACGGCCGACGCGCCGATCACCTTCGGCGCCTATGGCGAGGGGGCGGCGCCGATCATCGACGGCGGCGACCACGCCATCGTCGGTGAGAACAAGCACCATATCGTCGTGCAGGGACTCGACCTGCGGAATACCGACGACGTCGCGATCTTCGTCAGCGACTCGAGCCATTGGACCTTCGATCAGCTCAATTTCGACCACACCGGCGTCGAGCGGACCAAGGGCGGCGGCGGCATCCAATCCTGGTACAGCGACGAGATGACCGTCTCGAACTCCACGTTCACGAACGTGACGGGCGACAGCCTGTGGTTCTGGGACACGGACGGTCTCAGGATCCTCAACAATCACTTCAATACCAACCAGGGCGGCACGGCCGACAACGTCCATATCTACGACGCCACGAATTTCGAGATTCGCGGCAACTACATGGACATGAGCGGGGATACCAACAGCGGCAAGGGCAACCTGCTGCTGCAGAATTCCCATGACGGCGTGGTCGCGGGGAATATCTTCAACGGCGGCGCGTTCGGCCTCAGCGTTCATGCGAGCAACGCGACGGTCGAGGGGAACCGCTTCATCGGCCACAACAAGGCCAAGTGGTCGGCCGGGATCCTCAGCGGCAATCACAACGATGTCGAGAATCTGACGATCCAGGGCAACCTGTTCGAGGACAGTCGGGCGGGGATCTACCTGTTCGGCAAGAACGACCGCGAAGGCATCACGATCCAGGGCAACGTCTTCGAGAACCCGCACGACGCGGCGCTGAAGGTCGGTCGTTCGACGCCGCTCGGCGGATCGTTCGCTCACAACATCATGATCGCGCAGAACGGTGCCGCCCTCACCAAGGTGAGCGGTTCGAAAGGCGACGACTGGATCGAGACCGAGAACGTGACGGCGACCGATATGATTCCGGTCGCAGCCGAGATCTACACGCGGTTCGGCCTCGATCCCGCCCAGTATCTCACGACCTGATCGCCTGAGCGTCCCGGGCACGCGCGGGGCCGGCCGACGGGCCGGCCCCGTTCTTCTTTCGCCCGACGGTCACGGGTCACCGTTCACGGCCGCTTCTGATCTGGACGATCACATCCGAAGACAGGTTGCGCCGGCCGCGGCGAACTTCGTCCCACAGGATCACCGCCGGCGTGTACGGCATGCCGCTGTCGACGGACGGCGCCGGCGTTCCCCGGGCCCTTGCGCGATCGAGGGCGTCGATCGCCAGCGCACCGCCGAGAACCGCCGGGCCGCCCACCGCCGGCCGGGCCGGCGACGGCGCTTGCGCGTAGGCACGGACCTGCACAGCAAATGCCGTCGTCAGCGCCAGGGCGATCGCCGCAGTGATCGGTCGAGGCGGCACGGTCGTGTTTCCGGCGGTACCTAGCGCCGGATCAGGCCGTTCATGCGCGCGATGTCGAAAAGCCGGGTGTCGGCGACGACCGAGCGGATCACGCCGGCAAGCCCCGAAACGTTGACATCGGCAACCATGAGTGACCGGATGACCTGCCCGTCGGCGGCGTTGCGGACCGAATGGATCAGGAAGTTCGGGCCGGCATTCGTCGTCACTTGGGTCAGATCGCCGTTGGCCGTCGTCGACAGCAGAACTTCGCCCGGAAGATCAGCCGACAACGAAGCGCCCGATCCGCCGAGATGCCATTCGCCGAGACTCACGGTATGAGCGATCCCGTTGATCTCGTGCAGAAGGTCGTAGCGGACCCAGATGTCGAAGCCGCTCGCCCGCATCTGATCGAGCTCGCGATCCGGCAACGGCGCAAACGCATCGAAGGCCGTGAGCGCTGCGGCCGAGGCGGTCGGTACGCTTGTAACGATGCCTGCCGCGCAGGCCAGCGCGAAGGCGAATCCGGCAAGGCGACGCGATCGTCCAGCAGTTTTCTTCGGGAACACCGTCAGTCCTCCCATGACCGCATCAAAAGAAGTTCCGGCTCGGCAGCTGGAGCAGGAAACCCGCGAGGCTCGATCCGCTGCCGGCCGCCTGAAGGGGCGCCCGGGGGCGAACGGCCCATTCCTCGGCCCGGTTGAAGCTCGCCTGGCCGCGCTCGACCTCGTCGATGATGACGAACACGACCCCGTTCCAGGCCTGCTCGAAATCCGCGCGGTTGACGACGCGGGTTCCGACGAACGGATCGCCCAGCAGGACACGGTCCGACTCGATGCCCTTCACCACCACGAAGTGAGCCAGGTTTCCGCCGCGCACGAGCGTGATGGCCGGCACACCCGCCTTCTGGAGCTTGTCGAGCGGTGCACGGAAGGCGTTCGCGCGCAAGCCCCGCCGCTCCAGATAATTCTTCATGTCGAGCAGCGAGAAACCTTCCTTGCGGATCCGCGCCTGATCACCCCTTTCCCACATGTCCCGGAAGACCTCGGGCTCCGTCGTCGGCCGCCCGTAATGATGCGTCAACATCGTGGCGAGGGCCGCCGAGCCGCAGCTGAAGTCGTATTGCTGGCGGATGGTGTGGCGAAGCTGACGTTCCTTGAACGTCATGAGCCGGATGTTGTAGGTGCCGGCGACATCCGAGATCTGTATTTCGCCGCTTCGCACCGGCGCCGACAGGGTCAGCATGCCGACGGCGCCGATACCCGCCGCCAGCAAACGCAGCGGGTGAACGCGAGACTGCGTTCGAACTGTCATCATCGTCTCCCGCACCGGGGCAGGCCCCTCCGGGCGCCGCACGTCAATGGACCGTGATGCCCACGACCACGCCCGTCTGGATCACTGACTGGTTGCCGCTGTTCTGGACGAAGGTGAAGATCCCGTTCCCCGCGAAATTCGGAAGGTTGATGTTGTTTGCACCGGTGACGCTCGATCCGATGCTGGCATTTTCCACGCGACCGTCCGACGAAAAGTAAAAGTTGTAGTTCGGGCCGCCATCCTGGCCCTGCGCACGACTGTTTGCGAGCTCCTCCGGCGCCAGAGTCTCGGCGCCCAATGACGCCGCGACGTCGCCGGCGCGCGTGCCCGTCACGGACCCGACCGCGCAGGCCGCGCCCAGCAGCACGACCAGAACAACTTTGCGCATTGCGATTGCCTCCGCTCTTTCGAGAGGAGAAGTCGTGCCGGCGGCACTCGCCGCCGGCACGCATTCCCGTCTTAGTGGATGATCGCGGCAACCGACAGGCTGTTCTGCGACACGGACGCAGCGCCGTTGTTCTGGTTGACGTTGAAGAGACCCGTCGCGCCCTTGAACGAGTCGTACGAGATCGAGTTGGTGTTGGTGGCCGCAAGGGTCAGGGTGCCGCCCAGCGCGACGGCGCCGACGTTACCGGCGGCCGCGACCGTGACATTGAGCAGCGAGTCATCGCACTCGCAGCCCAGGATCGCCGACAGGGCCGTGCTGTTCTGGGAAACCGAGTGGGCGCCGTTGTTCTGGTTGACGTTGAAAACGCCCTTCGCGTCCTCGAAAGCACCTCCCTTGATCTCGTTCTTGTCCCGGCTGAAGCCGTCGCCGCTCAGCGTGCCGATGACGAAGCCGGCGTTGCCCGACAGGGCGACGGCCGCATCCACGATTGGATCCTCACGGTAGCCAAGCCCATCCGCCTGCGCGACGGACATGCCTGCCATCAAAGCGACCGCGGCAGCCGCGGCCATAAGCGTCTTCTTCATGTTGTCACTCCCATTCAATGGCCAAAGCTGGCCAGGTTCGTTTCGACAGTGGCGGCGACGTCGACACTGCTCGTGAAGAGTCGTTGCCGAAGCGCACCCCACGACGCGGTGGCGTCGCGAGACGTAGAGCAAGTCGAGTGCCAACGTGCGTTCGCCGCTAACCCATTGATCGGCTGACATCGCGTCTCCGCGCCGACGCCTGCGGGTGTTAATCGCGCGGAACAGTGTCGGTTGACAGTTGACAGACGGATGCGGCCGACGTTGCGTTTCAACCGCGACTTGAACAATCATTCGATGTAGGACGATGGGGTTAAGTACCGGCGGCTGTAGGACGTCAATTGCTTCCGGCGTATTATCCCCGCCGCGCCCTCGCAAAGCGGCGCCGTTCTCTGGCACTCTCGCGCCCAAGACAAGGAAGGCGTGTCTTGGGAGAGGGAAAGAAGGCGCGCTTCGGGAGAGGGGATGAACGAGCTTGCGCGGTTGACGGACACATATTCTGCGTCGGCCGTCGGTCTTTCTGAGGCATCGGGAAGTCGGATCACGAAGAGCGATCTGGTCAAGCGCGGCGCGAGCTGGCTTGCCGATTTCGTTCTCAAGGCGGCGCGCGACGATCCCAGGTTTTTCGATCGGCTCTGCCGCGACATGCGGATGGCGCCGGCGGAGTCGTCCGATCCTGTCGTCGCCGATGGTGCCGGCGAGCCGCACATGGTCGGCGACTCGCCGCAGATGCGCGCCGTGTTCGACGTGATCCGGCGTTTCGCGCCGACCGACCTGCCGATCCTGATCACGGGGGAAAGCGGCACCGGCAAGGAGCTCGCGGCACTCGCCATCCACGAGCGTTCGCCCTTTGCCAAGGGGCCGTTCGTGGCGGTCAATGCCGCGGGCCTGCCGCCGACGTTGATCGCCTCGGAGCTGTTCGGGCACGAAAAGGGGGCGTTCACGGGCGCGATCGAGCGCCGGATCGGCCGCATCGAGCAGGCGAACGGCGGCACGTTGTTCCTCGACGAGATCGGTGATCTGCCGCTGGACCTGCAGACCCACCTTCTCCGCTTCCTCCAGGAGCGCACGATCCAGCGCGTCGGCGGGTATGGCGAGATCAAGGTGAGGGCGCGCGTGGTCGCCGCAACCAATGTCGATCTCGAGCGGGCGGTGGCCGAAGGGCGCTTCCGTCAGGACCTGTTCTTCCGGCTGGACGTCCTGCGGCTGCATCTGCCGCCACTGCGGGAGCGTGAAGGCGACGCGGAACTGCTGGCGCGCTACTTCGTCGACCGGATTTCCCGCGAGTTCGGCAAGTCCCCGCCGCCGCTCGCCGAGGACGCCATCGCATTCATCCGGTCCTATGCCTGGCCGGGCAATGTGCGCGAGCTGATCAGCAAGGTGCGCCGCGCCATGATCGTGGCGGACGGGCGGGCGATCCGGGCCTCGGATCTGTGTCCCGACGTCACGGTCCAGCGGATCGCCTGTGCCCGCAGCGAGGATATGCGGCTGCAGGACGCACGCGACGCGGCGCAGGCCAGGATTGTCGAGGAGGCGCTCCGGGCCAGCAATTTCAACGTCACCAGGGCGGCGCGCTCACTCGGCGTGTCACGGGTTACGGTCTACAAGTTGATGAAGAAATACAAGCTTGGCCGTATGACGCCCGGCAATTCTTAACTGTCGGGATAATCCGTTCAGCAAGCTCTTGTTGCGGATTACTTCAAACATCTTATTATTGCATTCAGGAAGGCTTCCGCGCACTTTCGGTTGATGCGCGTCGTCTCGATGGGGGACACAAATGAACGCAAACCGGTTCGCCTGGCCGTCCCACGTCTCGCGCTTCACATTTCGCTCGCTGCTTGTCCGGCGGCCGCGCCCGGCACTGGTGCTCGCCGCCGCTTTCGCCGGGCCGCTTGTGCCGCCGGTCACGTTTGCCGCCGACGTGACGGCCGACATTCGCGCGCTGCAGGTGCAGATCGAGAAGCAGCAAGCCCTGATCGCCGCGCAGGAACGGCAGATGAAGGAGCAGGCCGCACGGCTTGCCGAGCAGGCGCGGGCGATCGAAGAACAGCGCGAACAGATCGAGGCGCTGCGTGCGATGATCATGGGCCGCGCCAACGTCGCGAGCACCGCGCCGCCGCAGCCGGCAAGCGTCGTGCCGGCTGCGTATCAGGCACCGCGCGCCGGCGTGTTCGTGCCGGGCCGTACCGTCCCGGCGCAGGATGCCGCGCCCGCCCCGTCCCCCGCGCCGACCCCGCCGGCGCCGACGCGGCCGGAAATCCCCGATCCGTCGCTCGCGAGCGGCGGCGGCGTGCTCACGCCGCGCGGCGTGTTCATCCTCGAGCCGGGGATCGAATACGCCTACACCAGCGACAACCGTATTCTCGTCGAAGGCTTCACGGTCGTCCCCGGCATCACGGTCGGCAATGTCGACGTCCGCGAGGTCAACCGCCGCACGCTGACCTATTCGCTGACGGGCCGCCTCGGCATCACCGACCGGTTCGAGATCGACGTCAAGCTGCCGTACCTGATGCGCGACGACACGACGACGAGCCGGACGATCGCTGGCGGCACGGTCACCGAAACGGAGCAGGTCGTGAGCGCGGACGGCAGCGGCCTCGGCGACATCGAGATTGGGGCGCATTATCAGCTCAACTCCGGCGCCGACGGTTGGCCGTTCTTCATCGCCAATCTGCGCTACAAGTCGCGTACGGGCGAGGACCCGTTCGAGGTCGCGGTCGATCCGAGCACGGGGCTCGAGCTCGAACTGCCGACCGGCACCGGATTCGACGCGCTCGAGCCGAGCATCACCGTGATCTATCCTTCCGATCCGGTCGTGTTCTTCGGCAACGCACGCTACATCTGGAACATCGCGCGCGACGTCACCCTGCCGACGACCGGTGTCGAGACCGAGATCGACCCCGGCGACGGTATCGGCTTCAGCTTCGGCATGGGCTTCGGCATCAACGAACGCGCGTCGTTCAGCCTCGGCTACGAGCACCTCCGGATTCTCGAGACCAAGTCGGGCGGCAACAAAGTGGCCGGCTCAGACTACGACATCGGATCTTTCCTGCTGGGACTGTCGTATCAGCTCTCGCCGCGCACCAGCGTCAATCTCGGCGTCGCGGTCGGTGCGACCGACGCAGCGCCGGATGCCCGCATCGGGTTGCGCGTACCGGTCCGCTTCCAGCTGTTCTGAACAGGCACGGCAGGTGCCCGCGTGCCCGGTGGAAGGCGGCCGGCGCCGTCACGCGAAAACGCCCGCGCGCCGAAGGGGGCTTGCGCGGGCGTCGTCGGTACGCGGGACGGCGGTTCGATCCGCCGCGGCTACTTGTTCTTGGTCTCCAGACGCTGAAGGATACGCTGCCAGACGTCAGGATTGGTCTGCGCCACCTGGATGATCGAGTTGTACTCCTCGACAGAAAGGCCTTCTTCGTTGACGGCCTTCACCATGGCCTCGGTCGCTTCGTCGGCGAGCCGTTCCTGATCCGCGGGCGGGGCGCTGGCCATGCGCTGCTCGTAGTCCTGCTTGACGGAGGTCACGCGTTCGATTGCCGCCGCCGCCTGATCCAGCTTCTGGTCCGAGATGTTCACGGACGGGCTCGAGGGACTCGGCCCCGATGTCTGTGCCTGGATGTTTGCGGCGGGTCCGGAGAAAAGAAACGCGGCGGCAAGTGCCGCAGCACCGAGAGGCCGCATCAAGAGTCGCATGGATGTCTCCTTCACGTACGGCGCCGCTCGTTCGCGAACGGCGGACAACGGTTGATCGTGTCGAAACGGTTCTTGCGAAGTCCCGTTCCGGCCGTTCTCGACGACATCGGCGCGCCGACGCGCAACGGCTCCGCCGTTTATCGGCCAGGCCGTTGATTCTCTTGTCGAAGTCGCGGGCCGAACCGCCGACCTCGACAATGCCATTGTCGCGCTTGGGGGCGTACGTGGCTGCTCCCTGAGTGGCCGGTCGATTTGAGGGCGGCGTTCGCACGGTTTCCGCACCGCTTTCTGGCAACTGGCGGACGACGCGCAGCCTGTCCCGGGTTCAATCTTTTCTGGTTGCAGACGGTGTGCGCGTTTGAGCCGCGCATGTTCGAAATGCCGACCGGACCGTTTTGCAGGCCCTTCAATGCATGTCGGGCATCGTTCGATTGACCATTCCGGTCCGGAGGCCTACAATCTCATATATCTGTGATATGTCAGATACCCGGAGCAACCGGGCGACCTGGTCGGGAGGGCCAATATGACGCCTGAGCAAATCCTGTCTCATCCGCCGCGCGTTCTGACGCAGGCGCAGCGTGAGTTCTATTTCGAAAACGGATACCTCCTGCTGGAGCGCATCATCCCGCAGGAGTGGGTCGAACGGCTCCGCGCCGCGACCAGGGAAATGATCGAGCGCAGCCGATCGGTGACCAAGTCGGACGCGGTTTGGGATCTCGAGGTCGGACACAGCGCTGAACGTCCCAAGCTGCGCCGGCTCTCGGCGCCCTGCGATCACCATCCGACCTATTGGGAGTACGTGTCACAGTCGCTGTTGGCCGATATTGCAGCGGATCTTCTCGGCCCGGACGTGAAGTTCCACCATTCCAAGCTCAACTTCAAAACGTCCGAAGGCGGTACGGAAGTGAAGTGGCACCAGGACATCCAGTTCTGGCCCCACACCAACTACTCGCTGCTGACGATCGGGACGTACATCTACGACTGCACCGTCGAGAATGGCGCGTTGGGTGTGATCCCCGGCAGCCACAATGGCGAGTTGTTCGACCAGTACAATGAAAAGGGACAGTGGACCGGCTGCCTTTCGGAAAAGGATCTCAGACGCATCGATCTGTCGAAGGCGGTGTATCTCGAAGGTCCTGCCGGATCGCTCACCATTCACCACTGCCGGACGGTCCACGGCTCGAAGCAGAACAATTCAGCGGTAGATCGGCCGCTGTTTCTGGTCACGCTGGCATCCTCCGACGCCTACGCCTACACGCCGAACCCGATCAAGTCGCGCTACGAGCACTTTCATATCCGCGGCAAGCCGGCGCGTTGGGCGCATCATGATCCGCGGCCGTGCCTGCTGCCGCCGGACTGGTCGGGCGGCTATAGGTCGATCTTCGCCTTCCAGCAGGGCGAAGACGCGGGCGAGCCGATCCGCGCCTACGCCGGTTGACGCCGGTCAGCCACAGCGGCGGCAGCGGACCTTCTCGAAGATCTCCGCCCAGTCGCCGTCTGTGGCGGCGTAATCCAGAAGGCAGCGAAGCGCCTTCGAGGGATCCGGCATCGCGTATTTCGTCGCGACCTCCTGCAGCATCTGGAGCGAATCCGGATAGATCTCGAAGGTGACGCGGATCTTGGGTAGACCGGACATGAGAAACTCATGGGCCGTCGGAATGGGTATTGCCGTCAATCCGCTGCGGACGCATCGGCGACCCGGTCCTTGAGGGTGTAGTCGCGCGTGACCGTGGCAACCCGAATACGGAAATCCTGAAATATCTCAGACTTGCCTAGATCCTGGGCAGCCTTGTGGCCGAGATGCGCACGCCAGGCCGCTGCAGCCTGTTCATCGCGCCAGAACGACAATGAGACGTACTTGCCCGGTGTGGTCAAGCTTTGGAAACGTTCGACGGAGATGAAGCCGTCGATCTTTTCCAGTTCCGGGCGCAGCGCGGCCGCCAAATCGAAATAGCGGGACGCTTGGCCTTCCTTCGGAACGACCTCGAAGATCACCGCGATCATGGTTCCTCCCCTGCAGGTGATTGCCATCTGAGTCAGACTAATATATCAAAAGTATACGGCTGATAACAAAGCCATGGGAGGAGCGATGAAGGTTTACGAGGGCAGTCGCAGCCTTGCAGGCGCGGTCGTCACCGTCGACGGCAAGCCATTGCCCCCGCGTTTCGATTTGAAGCGTCTGTCGCCTGCCGGATTCGAGTGGACTTACGAAGGCGCCGGTCCTGCACAGCTCGCGCTCGCGTTGCTCGCCGACCATTTCGGGGACGATCAGAAGGCGCTTCTCCATTACGAGGCGTTCATGCGCGAAGTCGTTGCCGAGCTCGACAACGCCTGGCGTCTGACCTCTGCCGACATCGACGCAGCGCTCAAACGAATCGGCGCCGCGGCGGCGTGAAGCGCTGTAGGGGGGCGTTCGTTCCCATTGTCACCTCGCGATTAGACTCGAAGCGATCAGGAGAACATCCGTGCCGCAAGATGCAGCGTCGGCCACCAAGGCCGCGAACGAAAAGAAGCAGAAGCGCACCATCACCGAAATCCGGGAGTCGAAGCGTACCGGCGAGAAGATGGTCTACATGTCGGTGCCCGACTACACGTCGGCGCGCTGGGCCGAAATGGCGGGCGTCGACGTGGCGGTCGTGGGCGACAGTCTGGCGATGGTCGCGCATGGCCATCCCAGCACGATCCCGGCCACCATGGACATGATGATAATGCACGCCCAGGCCGTACGCCGCGGTGCGCCGAACACGTTCGTGCTCGGCTGCATGCCGTATCAGAGCTACAACACGGTCGACCGTGCGCTGAGGAACGCGACGCGCTTCATGCAGGAGGCGCTGTGCGACGCGGTGAAGCCGCAGGGCGGCAAGAGCCAGGCGCATATCCTGAAGGCGCTCGTCGACGCCGGCATTCCGACGGCCTCGCATATCGGCCTCACGCCGCACACGATCGCGATGTTCGGCGGCTTCAAGATCCAGGGCCGCACCGCGGAGGCGGCCATGAAGATTCTCGAGGACGCGCTCGCGATCGAGGACGCCGGCTGCTTCATGCTGGAATTCGAGGCCGTGCCCGCGAAGATCGCCGAGATCATCTCGAAGCAGCTCACGATCCCGACCATCGGCATCGGCGCTGGTGCCGGCACCGACGGTCAGATTCTGCTGTGCTACGACCTGCTCGGCGTGTTCACCGATTTTAAACCGAAGTTCACGAAGCGTTACACGAACTTGACCGAGATAGCGGTGGGCGCCATCAGGCAGTACGTGGACGAGGTCAAATCCGGCAAGTTCCCGGACGAAGAACACAGCTATTCGGTCAAGGACGAGGAAGTCGAGAAGTTCCTGAGCATGGTGGAGAAACGCAAGCAGATCTAAGCCGAAAAAAGGCCGGCGAGTGTCGCCGCGCCAGATCTCGTATCTAGGGTGGAGGATACACGAACTATGAAAAAGACGAAGTTTTCGCGCCGCACGGCGCTCAAGGGCATTGGCGCCGGTCTCGTCGCCGCACCGATGGTTGCCAAGGGGGCAGCCGCGCAGCAGACCATAAACTGGAAAATGGCGACAGGCTGGCCCGGCGGTCCGCTGATGGACATTGGCGCCAAGGCATTTGCGGAAAAGATCGAGTTCCTGTCGGACGGTCGCTTCAAGGTCCAGGTGTTCCCGGGCGGTGCGCTGGGGAACGCGCTCAAGGTTCCCGAAACGGTCAAGAACGGTGTCGCCGAATGCGGTCACACGTGGATGGGCTATGACTGGGGCGCCCAGATCACGACCACGCTGTTCGCCGGCTATGCCGGCAGCTTCGACACCGAGCGCATGCTCCACTGGCTCTACGAGGCGGGCGGGGTCGAGTTGCAGCGTCAGTTCCGCGAAGAGACCGCGGGCGTCATCTCCATGCCCCTGTTCATCCGGACCGCGGAGGTGTTCCTGCATTCCCGCAAGCCGGTGCGCACGCTCGCCGACCTGCAGGGCCTCAAGATCCGCACCGCGGGCGCGTGGGTCGATATGACGAGGGCGCTCGGCGCGGCGCCGGTCCAGACGGCGGGCGGTGAAATCTACCCGGCGCTGGAGCGTGGTGTGATCGACGCGACCGAATGGGGCACGCTGTGGGAGAACATCTCGCCCGGGTTCTACAAGGTCGCCAAGTATCTGATCATCCCCGGCGTGCATCAGCCGACGGCGCCGTTCGAGCTCGTGATCAACAAGGCCGCCTGGGAAAAGCTCAGCCCGCGCGACCAGAAGCTGGTGGAGCAGGCGGCAAAGCTGGTCACGTTCGAATCCTGGTTGAGGATCGGGCAGGAGGACGCGAAGTCTCTCGAGGTCTACCGGCAGGCTGGCAACGAGATCATCGAGCTCGATCCCGAGGTCCAGTACAAGGTGAAGGAAATCGCCGACAAGTGGGCCGACGAGCAGGCGCAGAAGGACCCCTGGTTCAAGAAGGTTCTCGAAAGCCAGCGCCAGTTCGAAAAGTTGTGGGCCGGCGCGGACCGCTATCGCAAGGTCCTGGTCAAAGGCTCTTGAGTCGACCCGGCTGGCGTCCCGCAAGGGACGCCAGCCGTCGTTCCGGCTGCCTTTTGTCTCGTCGGCGGCAGCATCCTGTCGTTAAGGGGGAGGTCTCTTGATTCTACGCCTCATCGAGCGCGTGAGCGGCGCGAGCGGCGTGATCGCCGGCTGGCTGATCGTTCCGCTGATCTTCGCGACCGTTTACGAGGTCGTCTCGCGCTATGTCTTCACTGCGCCGACGATCTGGGCTTACGAAGTCGGTTATCTCGCGACGGGCACCAGCTTCCTGATCGGGATGGCGTATGCGCTGCGCGAAGGCGCCCATATCCGCATCGACGTGATCTCGATGCACATGAGCGCGAAGCTCCGTGCCGGTGTCGATCTCGTCCTCTATGGCGTCTTCCTTATTCCCTTCGTGGCCTGGCTCTCGCATCTGCTCTATACGCGCGCCCTTGATGCGTATCATTCCGGCGAACGGTCCGGGCAGTCGGCCTGGAATCCGCCGGTATGGCCGTTCCGGACGATCTTCTTCATCGCTTTCGCGCTTCTCCTGATCCAGATCGTGGGCGAGATGATCAAATGCGTGCGCGTCCTCGCCGGACATGACAAGTCGCCGGCACAGGGTTCGGGGGCGCGGTGATGGGCTACTATTCGCTTCTTCTTTTCCCGTTTCTTCTGACGCTTCTGTGCCTGGGTTTCCCGGTCGCCTTCTCGATGATGGCGACGGCCCTTGTGTTCGGATATCTCACCTTCGGGTCCGCCTTCATCTTTCAGATGGCGGAGAAGATCGAAGACGTCGCGTCGAACTACGTGCTGGCGGCCGTTCCGCTTTTCGTGTTCATGGGGGCGATGCTGGAGCGCTCGGGGATCGCGGAGCGGCTGTTCGAAGCGATCCATCTTTGGACGCGCCGGCTGCCGGGCGGTCTCGCCGTGGGCACGGTCCTCATGTGCATCATCTTCGCGGCGTCGAGCGGCGTGGTCGGCGCCACCGAAACGGTCGTCGGCCTTCTCGCCGTGCCGGTGATGATGCGCTACGCCTACAACAAGGAGCTGATCGTCGGCACGATCTGCGCCGGCGGGTCGCTCGGCACGATCATCCCGCCATCTGTCGTTGCCGTGGTACTCGGACCCGTCGCCAACGTCTCGGTCGGCGACCTGCTCGTCGGCATGGTCTTTCCCGGCCTGATCATGGCGGGCTCGTACATCGTCTATATCCTCGGGCTTTCCTTCATCAATCCGAAGGCGGGCCCGCGGATCCCCCCGCAACCGGGAGAGCCGACGCTTGCCGAGAAGCTGCGCATTACCGCATGGGCGCTGGTGCCACCGCTCATCATGATCTTCGCGGTGCTCGGGTCGATCATGATGGGCTGGGCGGCGCCCACGGAAGCCGCAGGTCTCGGCGCGTTGGGCGCCATCCTGTTGACCATGATTTACGGGAGCTTCTCGTGGCGTTCGCTCCACGACGCCGTCATGAAGACGCTCTCGATCACGACCATGATCATGACGATCCTGCTCGCGGGCAACATGATGACGGGCGCGTTTCTCGGCGCCGGGGGCATCGCCGTGACGCAGGAACTCGTCGACTCGCTGGCGCTTGGCCCCTGGGGCGTGCTCGCGATCGTGCTGTTCCTCGCGTTCCTGGGCGGGTTCTTCCTGGACTGGATCTCGCTGGTGCTGATCCTGGTGCCGATTTTCTCGCCGCTGCTCGTGGCGTCGGGCGTGAATATGGTCTGGTTCTGCATCCTGTTCCTGATCGTGATCCAGACCAGCTACCTCTCACCGCCGATGGCGCCGGCGATCTTCTATTTCCGCGCCATCAGTCCGCCCGAGATCACGACCGCCCATATGTACCGTGGCGTCATACCGTTCATTGTCCTTCAATTCATCACGCTTGCCATCGTGCTCGCTTTCCCGGATACCGTGCTGTGGCTGCCGAAGGTGCTGTTGGGGCCAGGGTGACATAGATGAGCCGTGAAGCCGACCTTCCTTCCGCCGCTGCCCGCCGCAAGACGGCAGCGGCGCGGAAGAAGCCGAACGGGGCCGGCCGTGGTACGCCACCACGGGCGCAGTCGGGCGAGACGGATGCCCTCAGCCTGACCGACCGCGCCTACAAGCGTCTGGAAGAGATGATCGTCACGCTGCAGCTGGCACCCGGCGAGGTCGTGTCGGAGGCCGCGCTCAGCAAGCGTCTGGGTATCGGCCGCACCCCGATCCGCGAGGCGCTGCAGCGGCTCGGCCGCGAGCGGCTGGTCGTCATTCTGCCCAGGCGCGGCATCATGGTGTCGGAGGTCAACGTCCGCACGCAGCTTCGCCTGCTCGAGGTGCGGCGTGAGGTCGAGCGGCTCATCGCGCGCCGTGCCGCCCGGCGTGCCACCCCGGCGGAGCGAGCCGAGTTCGCGCGCATTGCGGGTGAAATGGAGGCCGCGGCCGTCGCCAACGACGACATCGGCTTTATGCGCCTCGACCATGAGTTCAACGTGCTCAGCCTGCAGGCCGCCCGCAACGAGTTCGCATCCGGTGCCATGGCGCTGATGGCGGGGCTGTCGCGGCGGTTCTGGTACATCCACTACAAGGAAGTGGCGGACCTGCCGCGGGCGGCGCGGCTGCATGCCGAGATCGCGCGGGCGATCGCAGCCGGCAAAGAGGCGGAAGCGGCCCAAGCCTCCGACCGCCTGATGGACTATGTCGAGGAGTTCGCGCGCGCCACGGTTTCCGACGATCCCTAGGCGACCGGAAGGGAGGTACGCATGGCCACGGGATTGACCCGCTTGCGCGACTTCGTCCGTGACGCGACGCGCATTGTCGAGACGGAGGCGGACGAGGCGCGGATTCTCGAGGCGCTGCGTCCAAAATTGGGGGCGCTCGTCGCGGAGGACGACTGGCTGCCGGATGCTTTTGCAGCGCCGCATCCGGACCATTACCAGCAGTATCTCCTCTATTGCGATCCGTTCGAGCGGTTCTCGCTGGTGAGCTTCGTCTGGGGGCCGGGACAGCGCACGCCGATCCACGACCATACGGTCTGGGGCCTGATCGGCGTGCTGCGGGGGGCTGAGACGTGCCGGAACTACGACCGGCGGCCAGATGGGACGTTGGTGCCGGGACCGGAGAAACGCCTGACGCCTGGCGAGGTCGAGGCAGTTAGCCCGCGCATCGGCGACATCCATGAAGTCGCCAACGCCTTTGCCGATCGTACATCCATCAGCATTCACATTTACGGAGCCAATATCGGGGCGGTGAAACGCCACGTCTTCAAGGTGTCAGGCGAAACGAAGGATTTCGTCTCGGGCTACGGAAATGTCGCACTTCCAAATATTTGGGACCGTTCGGCCGAGGTTCGGGCGGCGCTCGGCGTGCCCTGAACCCGGCATGGCGGCAGACTGAGCCATTCGTTCGAGCGGCTGCGCAAACGTGTGGCCGGCAGCAAAATATACCATTGATATATCAGCCGCGGGTTTCCTATAATCCAGTACGGTTCGGAACAGAGTCCAAGCGAGGGAAGGGAGGATCGAACCTATGATGACGAAGCGTCAGGCGGCGTTCCGAGACGACTACCGCACCAAGATCGCGCCTCTCTACAACGGGCCGCTGCACGTTGCGGTCATCTATGCAATCGGATTTGCCGCGATCTGGTATTTCGCGCGCCACATCCACGACACGACGTGGACGGATTGGCTGATCGTGCCGATCACGTTCCTGGCCGCGAACATTTTCGAGTGGTGGATCCACAAGTACATCATGCATCGCCCCGTAAAGGGCTTCATGGGCATCTACAAGCGGCACACGCTGGCCCATCACCAGTTCTTTACGGAGGAAGAGCCGACCTACGACAATTCGCGTGACTATCGCATCGTCTTCTTCCCGCCCTACGCGCTGGCGACCTTCATCTGCATGTCGGTCCCGCCGGCACTGATCGTCGGGCATCTGTGGTCCGCGAACGCAGGCTGGCTGTTGATGTGCACGACGACGGCGATCTACCTGAACTACGAGCTGTTCCACTGGGCCTGCCACGTGAAGGACGATTCGCTGATCAAGCACATCCCGTTCGTCAACACGATCCGGCGCCATCACATCGCCCACCACAACACGGCGATCATGATGGAGAAGAACTTCAATCTGACCTATCCGATCGGCGACTGGCTGTTCGGCACGAGCGATCTCGACCGCGGCCTGCTGGGACATCTCTTCAACGGTTACGACACGCGGTACAGGAAGAAGAACCTCAAGAAGGTACGGGCGACGTTCGACGAGCCTGCCGCGGCCACCGTTCGGAGCTGAGGGCGTTTCATGGCTCAGCAAGCGGTCATCAAACGCAGCATTGCCTCCCTCATCGGCGGCATCTTCGTCGCGATCTTCGTCTTCGTGCTGCTGCTGCTGCTGATGGGCGAGACGACCACGTTCAATGTCGTGGTCAGCCTGCTCATTGCCGCCGCACTCGGCGTTTGGGTGAGGCTCGCGGACCTTTAGGGTCGCGGATTGTCCCCTCCCCTAGGGGCCGTCGGGGGCTGCGAGCGGCGGTCGTCCGCCTGAAGGCGGATCGATCGCGGTCCGCGGCCCCCTTGTGCATTCGGCACCGATGCGACGGCCCGTGCCGAAGGCGGGCGGCATGGCCGCCCGCCATCACCTGTGGCCCCCGTCCTGATCCAGCGCGGCGACTACCGCGTGCTGCCGTACGCCTGTTGTCTCGTCCCGGAGGGGCCGTGCGACCCGACGAGCGTGCGGGTCACTCCCGGGCGCAACCGACCGTGCCCTGATCGCCCGCATCGCCGGACCGCGCGTGTCGTCCGCCCGCGTGCCTGCAGGGGCGGTATCAGACGAACTGAACGGCTTTTGTGCGGGCAGGACGGGCCCGTTCCGATCCCGGTCACGTTCCACGGTTTCCTGCCGCCACGCAAAAACAGAAGCGGCGGAGATCCCGGCTCGAGCCCTGGATTTCCGCCGCTTTTTTTGGTGGAGCCAAGGGGAGTCGAACCCCTGACCTCTACAATGCCATTGTAGCGCTCTCCCAACTGAGCTATGGCCCCGAAACTCTTGTCTCGACCGCGCGGGGTTGGGCCCGGCGCGGCACCGCTCGGCTCAACTTAAAAGACCTGCCGCCCCCTTTGCGCAAGGGAAATTTTTGCGGTCGGCCGAAATTCGGTCGTCTTCAGCGATCATCGTCCTCGTCGACGTTCTCGATCACGTCGGCGACATCCTCGTCGTCCTCGCCGAGCTCCGACGTATCTTCGATCACTTCTTCCTCTTCGGTCTCGTCGGCATCGATCAGATCGTCGGTGATGACGTCGAGCTGATCGTCGGCTTCGGGGATCTCGGTCGGCGCGATACGATCCGCCGCCTTCGCGCGCTTCGACTTCAGGACGGCCTCGGGATCGAATTCCGTTCCGCACTTCGGGCAGACGGCGGGGTTACGCCGCATGTCGTAGAAATGCGCGCCGCACGACTGGCAGGTCCGTTTCAGACCCCATTCAGGCTTCGCCACGACTTCAAACTCCCTCGGGCCGAAAAAAACGGGCAGCGACATGCCACGTTCGGGGAACCGTGTCAACGCGCCCGACCCGTGCCGCCGATGCCGTGTCCCGGCCGCAAATATGTTCCTGGGGCCTCGCGATGTGGTAGAGACGGGCGCGAATTGCAAGGGTGTTCCGTGGCCACACGCGCCATTTCCGTTGCTGAAGGCCGGGCTCATCCGGCCCCGACTGGACCGTTCCGCGCCCGCGCCGCCGGCGCGCTCGCGGGCGACATCGCCGTGCCCGGCGACAAGTCGATCTCACACCGTGCGCTCATGCTGGGCGGTATCGCGACCGGCGTGACGGAGATTCACGGCTTGCTCGAGGGCGAGGACGTGTTCGGCACGGCGGCGGCGATGACGGCACTCGGCGCGCAGGTCGAACGCGGCGCCGACGGAGTCTGGCGCGTGCAGGGGCGCGGCATCGGCGGGCTGATCGAACCTGCCGACGTTCTCGATCTCGGGAATTCGGGGACGAGCGCGCGCCTGCTCATGGGGCTGGTGGCGACGTCGCCGCTCGTGGCCTTCTTCACCGGCGACGCGAGCCTGCGCAAGCGGCCGATGGCGCGCGTCACGGCACCGCTTGGCGAGATGGGCGCGCGGTTCGTGACGCGTGACGGCGGCCGTCTGCCGCTCGCCGTCATCGGCACGGCCGATCCGGTACCGATCACCTACCGGCTTCCGGTGGCATCGGCGCAGGTCAAGTCGGCGATCCTGCTCGCCGGGCTCAATACGCCCGGTCGCACCACAGTGATCGAGCGGGAGCCGACGCGCGACCATACCGAACTCATGTTCCGGCACTTCGGCATCGAGGTCGCAACCGAGCCCGCAGACGGCGGCGGGATTGCCGTGACGGTAACCGGCCAGCCGGAAATCAGCGGCCGGGTTGTGCGTGTGCCGGGCGATCCGTCCTCGGCGGCGTTCCCGTTGGTTGCGGCGCTGATCGTGCCGGGCTCGCACGTCACGGTGCGCAACGTCGGCCTCAATCCGCGGCGTACGGGGCTGCTCGAAACGCTCCGCGAAATGGGGGCCGACCTGACCGTCACGAATGCCCGGACCGAGGCCGGCGAGCCGGTCGGCGACGTGACCGCGCGCTATCGCGAGCTCGTCGGCGTCGACGTGCCGGCGGCGCGCGCACCGTCGATGATCGACGAGTATCCCATCCTGGCGGTCGCGGCGGCGTTCGCGCGCGGGCGGACCGTCATGCGCGGGTTGTCCGAGCTGCGGGTGAAGGAAAGCGATCGGCTCTCGGCGGTCGCCAACGGCCTTGCCGCATGCGGCGTCAAGGTCGAGGTCGACGGCGACGACCTGATCGTCACCGGCACCGGCCGGCCGCCGGCTGGTGGTGCCACGATCGCGACGAACCTCGACCATCGCATCGCGATGGCGTTCCTCGTCATGGGGCTGGGCGCCGAGGCCCCGGTCCAGGTCGACGACGTGGCGCCGATCGCGACCAGCTTTCCGGGTTTCCTGGCGCTGATGCGCGATCTCGGCGGTGCGCTCGAGCCGGCCGGCGTCTGAGGCGGGAGCGGGATGTCGTTGCGCCGGGGGATGATCATCGCGATCGACGGGCCGGCTGCCGCAGGCAAGGGGACGCTCGCCCGGCGGCTGGCGGCGCATTTCGGCCTTGCCTATCTCGATACGGGCAAGCTCTACCGGGCCGTGGCACTCCGGGTGCTGCGGGCGGGCGGGGACCCGGCCGATCCGGCGGCGGCGGCGGCCGCGGCGCGCAGCCTCGCGCCGGCCGATCTCGAGTCGCCGGACCTGCGCGACGAAAAGGTGGGCCAAGCCGCCTCGGTGGTCGCGGCCCAGCCCGACGTACGGGCCGCCCTGCTCGATTTTCAGCGGAATTTCGCGCGCCATCCCCCGCTTGGGACGAACGGCGCCGTGCTCGACGGGCGCGACATCGGGACCGTCATCTGCCCGGAGCCGGACGTCATCAAGCTCTTCGTCCACGCGAGCGTGGAAAAGCGGGCCGAGCGGCGGTTCAAGGAGTTGCGGGAACGCGGCGAGAACGCTATATTTTCTAACGTTCTTCGGGACATGAAGGAACGGGACGCCCGCGATTCAGGTCGCGGGATCGCGGCTTTGAAAAAGGCCCCGGACGCGTTCGACCTGGACACGTCCGAACTCGATGCGGACCAAGTGTTCGCCCAAGCGCTCTCGTTCATCCAGTCCAGGGACCGCAGCGAACGTTCATGATCTGAGCGGATCGGCTGCGTGCGGTGCAACCCGCTCGTCGGACGCATGAAGCGCCGGCGGGCACCAACCCCGGCGTCGGCGGTTCTGCATGGGGCGGAACGGATGACCGGACTTCAGAAAGGTCTTTAATCTCGGAATGGCTCAAGCTTCGATGCAACCCGGCGCCGGCGGCGTCGAGGAGAATTTCGCCGCTCTGCTCGAGGAGTCGCTGCGGCATTCGCAGGGTTTTGACGGCATGGTCGCCAAAGGTCGCGTCATCGCGATCGAGGGCGACTACGCCGTGATCGACGTCGGTCTCAAGGCCGAAGGACGCGTGCCGCTGAAGGAATTCGGCGCGCCCGGCCGCGCGCCGGAACTGAAGGTCGGCGATATCGTCGACGTCTATGTCGAGCGCATGGAGGACAAGAACGGCGAGGCCGTTCTGTCCCGCGAGAAGGCGAAGCGCGAAGAGGCGTGGGGCCAGCTCGAGAAGGCATTCCAGGCGAACGCCCGCGTCAACGGCGTCATCTTCGGCCGGGTTAAGGGCGGCTTCACGGTCGACCTCGGTGGTGCCGTCGCCTTCCTGCCCGGCAGCCAGGTCGACATCCGTCCGGTGCGCGACATCACGCCGCTGATGGGAACGCCGCAGCCGTTCCAGATCCTCAAGATGGACCGCTCGCGCGGCAATATCGTCGTCTCGCGCCGCGCCGTGCTCGAGGAGACGCGCGCCGAGGCCCGCTCCGAACTGGTCGCCAACCTCAAGGAGGGCCAGGTCCTCGAAGGTGTGGTCAAGAACATCACCGACTACGGCGCGTTCGTCGATCTGGGCGGCGTCGACGGCCTGCTGCATGTGACCGATATCGCCTGGCGCCGCATCAATCATCCGTCCGAGGCGCTGCAGATCGGCCAGCACGTCAAGGTGCAGGTCATCCGCTTCAATCCCGAGACGCAGCGTATCTCGCTCGGCATGAAGCAGCTCGAGGCCGATCCGTGGGAAGGCGTCAGCGCCAAGTACCCGGTGGGCGCGAAGTTCAAAGGCCGCGTTACCAACATCACCGACTACGGTGCCTTCGTCGAACTCGAGCCGGGCATCGAGGGTCTGGTGCACGTGTCCGAGATGAGCTGGACCAAGAAGAACGTCCACCCGGGCAAGATCGTGTCGACGAGCCAGGAGGTCGAGGTGATGATCCTCGACGTCGATGCGCAGAAGCGGCGCATCAGCCTGGGCCTCAAGCAGACCATGCCGAACCCGTGGGAAGCCTTCCGCGACAAGTACTCGGTCGGCACCGAGCTCGAGGGCGAGGTCAAGAACATCACCGAGTTCGGCCTGTTCGTCGGTCTGCCGGGCGACATCGACGGCATGGTTCACCTGTCGGACATCGACTGGAACCGGCCGGGCGAGGAAGCCATCAAGGGCTACAAGAAGGGCGACCGGGTGAAGGTGAAGGTCCTCGACATCGACGTCGACAAGGAGCGCATCTCGCTCGGCATCAAGCAGCTCGCGAGCGATCCGTTCGAGGCGGCACTCGCCAAGCTCAACAAGGGCATGGTGGTGACCGGCACCGTCAGCCGTATCGAGGAGAACGGCATCGAGGTCATGCTGCAGGAAGGCGTCACCGGCTTCATCCGCAAGTCGGAGCTGTCGCGCGACCGCAGCGAGCAGCGGCCCGACCGCTTCGCCGTGGGCGAGAAGGTCGACGCCAAGATCACCCAGCTCGATCGCGCGTCGCGCAAGATCGTGCTGTCGATCAAGGCCAAGGAGGTCGACGAGGAGAAGGAGGCGATGGCCCAGTACGGCTCGTCCGACTCCGGCGCCAGCCTCGGCGACATCCTCGGCGCTGCGCTGCGCAACAAGCAGGAGCGCGAGCAGGGCAACTGACGCCCATGGCCGCTTGACTTGGGCGGCTTCTGCCAATGATCTAGGGGCGGGTCGGGCGACCGATCCGCCCCGATCTTTTCAGGGTTCTTTCGCGCCATGCCTGCTGATCCGGAACTTCTGGCCGATCGTCGCCGCCTCCGGCGGCAGATTTCGGTCTGGCGCTTCCTCGCGATCGTCGCCGCCGTTGCCGCCGTCGCGATCGGCGTCGGCCGTCTCGGCGTGATCGGCAACGAACACATCGCCCGCCTGTCGATCAGCGGCGTGATCGTCGACGATCCGGACCGTTCGCGCGCCATCGCCGCGGCGGCCAAGGACCCCGACGTCGAGGCGCTGATCGTGCGCATCGACAGCCCCGGCGGCACCGTCGTCGGGGGCGAGTCGCTGTTCAAGGACCTGCGCGCGTTCGCTGCGGTGAAGCCGGTCGTCGCCGTGATGGGCGAGGTGGCGGCCTCGGGCGGCTACATGGTGGCGCTCGCCGCCGAGCGGATTTTCGCGCGGGAGGGGACGATCACCGGCTCGATCGGCGTCATTCTGCAGACGACCGACGTGACGGGGCTGCTGTCGAAGCTCGGCATCTCGACAGAGGCGCTCAAGAGCGGTCCGCTCAAGGCCGTGCCGTCGCCGCTCGAGCCGCTGACCGATGCCGGCCGCGAGGCGACGATGCAGCTCGTCCGCGACATGCACGACATGTTCGTCGACATGGTCGCCGAACGTCGCAACCTGCCGCGCGAGCGTGCGGTCGATCTCGCCGACGGCCGCGTCTACACCGGCCGCCAGGCCAGGGCGCTTGGCCTCATCGATGCGATCGGCGGCGAGACCGAGGCGCGGGCGTGGCTCGCCGAAAAAGGCATTGCCGCCGACCTGCCGGTGCGCGAGCTCAAGATCCAGCGGACGGCCGAATCCTGGATCGATCTCATCGATGCCGGGCTCTCGCTGCTGACAGGAAAAACCTATCTTTCTGAGAGACTTAAACTTGACGGGCTGGTAGCCGTCTGGCACCCTGACCTCGGCGCCCGCTAGGCCTTGAGGCTGCGTCGCGGGGCCGTCGGGAAGCCCGCGACGGGGGCGGGAAACAAGGTCTGGGTGGCAGTTCCGATGACCAAGTCCGAACTCATACTCCGTCTGGCCGAACTCAACCCGCACCTCTATCAGCGGGATGTGGAGCGGATCGTGTCGACGATCTTCGACGAGATCGCCGGCGCGCTCGCGCGCGGCGACCGGGTCGAACTGCGCGGCTTCGGCGCCTTCTCCGTCAAGCGGCGCGGGGCGCGCACCGGACGCAATCCGCGCACCGGCGAGGCCGTCGACGTCGCCGAAAAATTCATCCCGTTCTTCAAGACGGGCAAAGAGCTTCGCGAGAAGCTGAACGCCAAGAAATAGTCGGGCCGACCCCACCCCCGGACGCTTGTCGCGTTCCGCCTGAACGGCGAGTATGGAGGGGGCCCGCGCCGCCGCACCGCATCGGCGCGTTCGAGGGTTGGGGTTCCCAGGGGCCTGCTGCCCCCTACGCAGCCGAGGATCCGGTGGGAATCTCGGCCGGCACTGGTCATCGGGTTTCAGCGCATGAAGCTTCTGTTCTGGATCGTCGCCCTGCCGCTCCTGTTCATCGCGGCGTTCTTCGCCATCGCCAACCGCGAAACGGTGACGATCGACCTTTGGCCTGTCGCCGGCCAGATCTCCGTGCCGCTCTTTCTCGCGCTCGTGGCGGCGCTCTATGTCGGTTTTCTCTTCGGCGCCGTCGTCGCCTGGTGGGCGGGGCGCACCGCGCGTGCCCGTGCGCGCGAGCAGGCGCGCCGCGCCGAGCGCCTGCAGCACGAGGTCGCCGAGCTCAAGGCGCGGCTCGACGCCGCAAATCCGCAGCGCGTGCCGCCGCCGTCGGCACCGCCATCCCTCGTGCCGCCGCCGGGGCAATTGCCCGCGAATGTCGGGCCGACGGCCTCGGCCGCGTGGCCCGCGCCGTGAGCGGGGACAGGCGCACATGCGCGTGATCTCCGCGAGCGAGGTCGAGGCGGTACTCGAGACCGAGGCGCTCGTCGAGCAGCTGCGCCAGATGTTCCGCGCTGGTGCGACCGCGCCGACGCGCCACCACCATACGGTCCCCGTGCCGGGCGGCCCGGATGCGACGCTGCTGCTGATGCCCGCGTGGCAGGTCGGCCGCTACATGGGCGTGAAGATCGTCACGGTCTTTCCCGGCAACGCGGAGAAAAGCCTGCCGTCGGTGATGGGCTCCTACGCGCTGCTCTCGGCGCGCACGGGCGAGCCGCTGGCCCTCATCGACGGCCGCATGCTGACCCTGCGGCGCACGGCCTGCGCCTCGGCGCTCGCGGCCAAGTATCTCGCGCGCGCGGATGCCGCGCGCCTCCTGATGGTGGGCACGGGCGCGCTCGCGCCGCATCTCATCCTCGCGCATGCGCGCGTGCGGCCGATCCGCGAGGTGTTGATCTGGGGCCGCAATCCGGACAAGGCCGCGCGGCTGGCGAAGACGCTCGATGGCCGGCGCCTCACCGTGCGCGCGACGGACGACCTCGCAGGTGCGGTGCACGGGGCCGACGTCATCTCGTGCGCGACCCTGTCGAAGGAACCGCTGGTGCGCGGGGAGTGGCTACAGCCGGGACAGCATGTCGATCTCGTCGGCGGCTTCACGCCCGAGATGCGCGAGGCCGACGATGTCGCGATCGAGCGCGCGCGTGTGTTCGTCGACACCTATGAGGGCGCATTGAAGGAAGCGGGCGACATCGTGCAGCCGCTCGCGCGCGGCGTCATCACCCGCGAAATGATCGCGGGCGACCTCGCCGAGCTGACACAGGGCCGCGTCGCCGGACGCCGCTTCCACAACCAGATCACGCTGTTCAAGTCGGTCGGCACGGCGATCGAGGACCTCGCTGCCGCCATCCTGCTGTTCGAGACCACGCTCGACCGCGCCCCCGGTGAAGGCCATGGGCACGGCGGTGTGCTGAGAGGATGACGCCGGCGATGATCACATCACCTACGTTCGTCATCCTCGACGGCGTGTTGATTGACAGTGAGGTCGTCGTCCGTTGCATCGCTACCGATGACGCAACGGTCAACGATATCGGCGTCAGCAGCGAGACGTTCGCCGATCTCAAGGCGCGGAAGGCAATGCCGCTGCCGGCACGTCTTTCGTGTTCGGCGATGTGCGCAACCTCTCCGGCCTCGTGAAGCGCGTCGTTGTTCATTGATCTGCTGTTCGGGGGCACATGAAGATCATCGTCATCGGCGCCGGCATCATGGGTCTGTCGGCGGCATGGGCGCTGACGCGCGACGGACACGACGTAACGGTTTGCGAGCAGGGCGAGATCCCCAATCCGCTGGGCTCGTCGGTCGACCAGCATCGCCTGATCCGCCATTCTTACGGTGCGCAGCGCGGCTACGTGCGCATGGTGAACGAGGCCTTTGCCGCGTGGGACCTGATGTGGCGCGATCTGGGCGCGAAGCATTACGTGCCCACCGGCACGCTGGTGCTGGAGACGAGCGCGGGGCGCTGGGCCGAGGACAGCGCCGCCGCACTCGCGGCCGAGGGGATTGCGTTCCGCCGCCTGAGCGCCGATGAGGTCGCGCGCGACTTCCCGCTGATCGATCCGGCGAATGTCCGCTTCGCACTCCATCTCGAGAGCGGCGGCACGCTGTTTGCCGATCGCATCATCACCGATCTCGCGCGGCACCTGATCAGGCGCGGCGCCACGATCCGGACATCGACGCGCGTCCGCGACGTCGATCCGGACATTGCGCGCGTGACGCTCGACGATGGAAAGGCACTCGACAGCGATGCGGTCGTGATCGCGGCGGGTCCGTGGGTGCGGCGTCTCCTACCGTCGCTCGCCGCCCGCGTCACGCCGTCGCGGCAGGTCATCGTTTACCTGGCGCCGCCCGACGACCTTGCCGTCGCGTGGCAGCACCATCCCATGATCCTCGACATCGATCCGGCGGCGGGCTTCTACCTCGTGCCGCCACGCGCCGGCACCGGACTCAAGGTCGGCAATCACGGCTTCACGCTTAAGGGCGATCCCGACCGCGACCGTACCCCGGGCGACGACGAGGCCCACGCCATCATGCAGCTTTGCGCCGGACGCCTGCGCGGCTTCGATCGCTATCGTCTGGTCGAGGCGAAGACCTGTTTCTACGACGTCGAGCCGGCGGAACGGTTCATCGTCGAACGGCTGGGTGCTGCGGGCTGGGTCATGAGCGGTTTCTCGGGCCATGGCTTCAAGTTCGGCGCCGTCCTGGGACTGGCGCTCGCCGATGCCATTTCAGGCCGGCGCGATTCCTCTGTGCTCACTGCCTGGGCCGCGGGCGAGATGCCCGATCCTTCGTGACCGGCTTCGCGCGGCGCTGCCGGTGACGCAATGCCGGCCCGGCTGGTCGCGCCGGCCGGGTTTCGTGCTAGAAGGAGGGCCGGACAAACGGGGGAGATTGCACTATGGCCGGGGCCGCCGACCGTATCATCGTCGCCATCGACCGGATGGATCTCGACGCAGCGCACGCTGACGTCGCGCGCCTGAAATCCATGGCCGGCGTCATCAAGCTGGGCCTCGAGTTCTTCATCGCCAATGGTCCCCAGGGCGTGCGCGCCGTTGCCGGTCCGGTCCCGCTGTTCCTCGACCTGAAGCTCCACGACATTCCGAACACCGTCGCAGGCGGCGTGCGCTCCGCTTGCCTGCTGTCGCCGCGTTTTCTCACCATCCACACATCCGGCGGCGAAGCGATGATGCGGGCGGCCGCCGACGCCGCGAAAGCGGCCGGGCCGGGCCGGCCGAAGCTGCTCGGCATCACGGTGCTGACCAGTCTCGATGCCGAAGATCTCGACGCCGTCGGCCAGCGTGGCCCCGTGATCGATCAGGCGAAGCGCCTAGCCGCGCTCGCGCAACGGTCCGGTCTCGACGGGGTGGTCTGCTCGGCGCACGAGGTGGCGGCCTTGCGCGAACTCTGCGGGCCGGATTTCCTGCTGGTCGTGCCGGGCATCCGGCCGAGCTGGGCCGCAAGCCAGGACCAGAAGCGCGTCATCACGCCGGCGGAAGCGATCGCCCGCGGCGCCGATTATCTGGTCATCGGCCGTCCGATCACGCACAGCGACGACCCCGCGGCGAGCCTGAAGCGGATCGCCGACGAGATCGCCGGCGCGACGGCGTCATGACGGTCCGCGTCAAGATCTGCGGACTGACGTCGGAGATTGCCGCGCGCGCCTGCGCCACTGCCGATTTCGCCGGCTTCGTCTTCTATCCGCCGTCGCCGCGCCATCTCGCGCCCGAGGCGGCGGCGCGCATCGCGGCCGTGATACCGCCGTCGGTGCGCCGCGTCGCCGTCATGGTCGATCCGGACGACGACATGCTGCGCGCGACCTTCGCGCGGTTCAGGCCCGATCTCGTCCAGCTCCACGGCCGCGAGACGCCCGCGCGCGTCGCCGCGATTCGCCGCGATCATGCGGTCGAGGTCATCAAGGCGATTCCGATCCGCGATGCCGCCGACCTCGAAGGCGCGCATGCGTACGAGGACGTCGCCGACTGGCTGCTGTTCGATGCCAAGCCACCGCATGCGGGTGCGCTGCCGGGCGGTAATGCCGCCACCTTCGATTGGGATCTGCTCGCCGGCCGGGTGTGGCGGCGCCCCTGGTTCCTGTCGGGCGGGCTCACGCCGGGCAATGTGGCCGAGGCGATCGACCGGACCGGTGCCACGGCCGTCGACGTGTCGTCAGGCGTGGAAGAACGGCCCGGGCAGAAGCAGCCGGCCCTGATTTCGGCCTTCCTCGACGCGGCCCGTCATCGTCCGCAAGCTTGACCGGAACCGGCTTCGCCGCCCGTCCGTTAGTCAAGAGGACGGCGAGGTCGCGGCTGCCCTGAGAATGCCGGCAGGCTGTGCGCGCCGACGGAACAGGACATGAGGTCAGCCATGAGGAAGCTCATTCTACCTGCGCTTGGCGCAGTGCTTTGCGTTGGCGGCATCTCGTTCGGGCCGATGTCGTCCACGGCCGGGGCGCAAGTGATGGGCCCCGGCGTGTTGCCGGGCTTTCCCGGCTTTCGCACCGACAACAGAGTCCCGGGCAGCGCGCCCACCTTTTCGCCCACCGCACCGATGCCGCCACCGTCGGGTCTGCCGCCGATCGGCCAGCGCGGCGACCTGAATCGCGAGATGCCCGAGGTCGTCCGCCCGGGCGAGCCGGACGAAACCGGCCGCATCGGCCCGACCGTCGAGCGCCGTGCGCGTTTTGCGGGCGAGCGTGACGCAGAGGGCAAGCTGCTGCCGACATTCACACCGCCGAACCAGCAGGCACAGGCCCCCCAGACGCCGCCGCAGACGGATGATCAGCGCATGCGCGGGCCCACTCAGCCGATGCCGCAGCAGCGGCCCGGATCGGGGGCCGCCGACCGGCCCGGCATGGGCCCGATGGATCAGCAGCGCATGCAGGGTCCGCAGATGCGGGGCCAGCCGATGCAGGACCAGATGGGCCGCGATCAGATGCAGACCCAGCCGCGCCAGCGCGACCAGATGATGCGCGGATCGGCGGGACAGTCGCGGAGCACGCCGCAGCCGCCGAACGCGACCGCGCTGCTCAACAATCTGAGTGCCGACGGCTATCGCGTGACCAGCCAGTTCGAGCGGGTCGGCAACCAGTGGCAGGCACAGGCCGTGAAGGACGGCCAGACCGTCACGGTCGTCGTGGATCCGCAGACGGGCCAGTACAGGACGCGCTGACGACGTCGACCGGCACGGAACGGGTTGGCGGGCCGGCCGTTGCCCGACGGCAGGGAGCCCGCCGCCCGCGCCTCATGGGCCATCGTCGGGGGCGGCGGCTAAGAGCTTGCCCCATAAGGCCGATACGGCCGCGCCAGGGTCAGCGCGGCCAAGAATTTCTGTGTCTCCCAGGGGGTGGTGCGCTATAAAGCCCCGGTTTTCTCACCCCGGAACAGCCCCGGCATTCTTCCGAACGATGCGCCCCAATACTCTCCGCCTTGGCCCGGACGAACGCGGCCATTTCGGCATTTTCGGCGGCCGCTACGTCGCCGAGACGCTGATGCCGCTGATCCTCGAGGTCGAACGGGCCTACAAGGCGGCAGCCGCCGATCCGGCGTTCCAGCGCGAGCTCGACGGCTATCTGGCGCATTACGTCGGGCGGCCCAGCCCGCTCTATTTCGCGGAGCGGCTGACCGCCCATCTCGGCGGCGCGAAGATCTACTTCAAGCGCGAAGAGCTCAACCACACCGGCTCGCACAAGATCAACAACTGCATCGGGCAGATCCTGCTCGCCCGCCGCATGGGCAAGCGGCGCATCATCGCCGAGACCGGTGCCGGTCAGCACGGCGTCGCCACCGCGACCGTGTGCGCGCGCTTCGGTTTGCCCTGCACGATCTACATGGGGGCGACCGACATCGAGCGGCAACAGCCGAACGTGTTCCGCATGCGGCTGCTCGGCGCCGAGGTTCGTTCGGTGACGTCGGGCACGGCGACGCTCAAGGACGCGATGAACGAGGCGCTGCGCGACTGGGTCGCCAACGTCGACACGACGTACTACCTGATCGGGACCGTGGCCGGTCCGCATCCGTATCCGGCCATGGTGCGCGACTTTCAGTCGGTGATCGGTCGCGAAACGCGCCAGCAGATCATGGCGCTGGAAGGCCGGCTGCCGGATACGCTGGTCGCGGCGATCGGCGGCGGCTCGAATGCCATGGGTCTGTTCCATCCGTTCCTCGACGACGAGAACGTCGCTATGGTGGGCGTCGAGGCTGCCGGCCAGGGCATCGAGACCGGCAAGCACGCCGCATCGTTGACCGGCGGCCGGCCGGGCGTGCTCCATGGCAACCGGACCTATCTTCTGCAGGACGCGGACGGTCAGATTCAGGACGCGCACTCGATCTCGGCGGGTCTCGACTATCCCGGCATCGGGCCCGAGCACGCGTGGCTGCACGAGATCGGCCGCGTCCAGTACGTCGCAATCACGGACCAGGAGGCGCTCGATGCCTTCAGGCTCTGTACGCAGATCGAAGGCATCCTGCCGGCGCTGGAGCCGGCCCATGCGCTGGCGCAGGTGATCAAGATGGCGCGGCGCCTGCCGTCGTCGCATCTGATCGTCGTCAACATATCCGGGCGCGGCGACAAGGACGTGTTCACCGTCGCCAAGTCGCTGGGGGTCGAACTGTGAGCCGCCTCGCCGCGCGTTTCGCGACATTGCGGGATGAGGGCCGCGCCGGCCTCGTCACATTCGTGATGGCGGGCGATCCGGATTACGACACGTCGTTGCGCATCCTATGCGGCCTGCCGGCAGCGGGCGCGGACGTGATCGAGATCGGGATGCCGTTCTCCGATCCGATGGCCGATGGGCCGGCGATCCAGGCCGCCGGTCTGCGCGCGCTTGCGGGCGGCATGACGCTGCAGCGTACGCTCGACCTCGTCACCGCCTTTCGCCGCGTCGACGCGACGACGCCGGTCGTGTTGATGGGCTATTACAATCCGATCTATCGCTTCGGGGTTCAGCGTTTCGTCGAGGCCGCGCGCGCCGCGGGTGTCGACGGCCTGATCGTGGTCGATCTTCCGCCGGAGGAGGATGCCGAGCTGCGCCCGGCCGCGGCGGCGGCCGGCATTGCGACCATCCGCCTGGTCGCCCCGACCAGCGACGACCGGCGCCTCGAGACCGTGCTGCGCGACGCCAGCGGCTTCGTCTACTACGTGTCCGTTCTGGGCACGACCGGCACGAAATCGGCACAGGCGGCCGACGTTGCGGCGGCCGTCGCACGCATCCGCGCCAGGACGGAACTGCCCGTCGCCGTCGGCTTCGGCATCAAGACACCGGACCAGGCGGCCGAAGTGGGCCGGGCGGCCGATGCGGCCGTGGTCGGGTCGGCGCTCGTCCAGGTGATCGAGCGGGCCGCCGCGGAAGGCCGCGACGTCGCCGCGGCGGCGGCCGGTTTCGTCGAAAGCCTGGGCAAGGCGGTCCGTGCCGCGCGACTTGCGGGCGCGACCCAACCCTGACAGAAAGCGATCATGAACTGGCTGACGAATTTTGTGCGCCCCAAGATCCGGGCGCTGGTGCGCAAGGCGGACGTCCCCGACAACCTGTGGGACAAATGCCCGAACTGCACCAAGATGATCTTCCACCGCGATCTCGAGGCCAATGCGCGGGTCTGCCCGCATTGCGGGCATCACATGCGTCTTCCCGCCAAGCGCCGCCTCGAGATGCTGTTCGACGAGGGCAGCTACACGCGGATCGAGCTGCCGAAGGTGCCGAACGATCCGCTGCGCTTCCGTGACCAGAAACGCTATACCGATCGGCTGAAGGAGGCCCGCGAGAAGACCGGCGAGTGGGATGCCATCGTCGTCGCGCACGGCAAGCTCGGCGGCCTGCCGGTCGTCGCGGCGGTCTTCAACTTCGACTTCATGGGCGGCTCGATGGGGATCGCGGTGGGCGAGGCACTGCTGGCCGCGGCGCGTCTTGCCGTTCTGCAGCAGGCCGCCCTGATCGTCGTGCCGTCGTCGGGCGGCGCGCGCATGCAGGAAGGCATTCTGTCGCTCATGCAGCTGCCGCGCACCGTGCTCGCCGCCGACGAGGTCAAGGAGGCGGGGCTGCCCTACATCGTCGTCCTCACCGACCCCACGACCGGCGGCGTCTCGGCGTCGTTCGCCATGCTCGGCGACATCGCGCTCGCCGAGCCGGGTGCGGTCATCGGCTTTGCCGGCGCCCGCGTGATCGAGGAGACCATCCGCGAGAAGCTCCCGCCCGGCTTCCAGCGCGCCGAGTATCTGCTCGAGCACGGCATGGTCGACATGGTCGTGCATCGCCATCAGCTTCGCGAGACGCTCATGCGACTGATCCGCCTGCTCATGGCGCGCGGCCCCGTGGCCGAAGTGCTGCCGTTGCCGCAGCACGGTTCCGACGTTTCGGCAAAGGACAACGCGCCGACGCCGCGGTCCTGACATTTTGCCCGGCATCGGACTGCACGCGTCCGGCTTCGATCACATGATCGCTACGGGACGCCTTGCGGCTCGGGTCGCCACCGGCGTCGGCAGCGAGTCCGTGTAAAGATACCAGGCCGTCATTCGCCATGTCCGCCCCAGATCCGATCCTGGAACGCCTGACGCGGCTGCATCCCAAGGCGATCGACCTGTCGCTCGATCGCATTCGCCGTCTGATGGCGGATCTCGGCGATCCGCAGGACCGGCTGCCGCCGGTCGTGCATGTGACCGGCACGAACGGGAAGGGATCGACGGTCGCCTATGTCCGCGCAATCGCCGAAGCCGCGGGATACCGGGTACACGCCTATACGTCGCCGCATCTCGTCCGCTTCAACGAGCGGATCCGGCTCGCCGGCGAGCTGATCCCGGATTCGACGCTCGCCGCGATTCTCGAAGAGGTGGAGCGCATCAATGCCGGCCAGCCGATCACCTTCTTCGAGGTCACGACCGCGGCCGCTTTTCTTGCCTTTGCCGAAACGCCGGCCGACCTCGTCGTGCTCGAGGTCGGACTCGGCGGCCGGCTGGATGCGACCAATCTGGTGAAGAAGCCGGTCGTCAGCGCGATCACGCCGATCTCTCTCGATCATATGCAGTACCTGGGCGACACGATTACGCGGATCGCCGCCGAGAAGGCCGGCATCATCAAGCCGGAAGTTCCGGCGGTCATCGGGCCGCAGCCCGACGAGGCGCTCGCGGTTCTGCGCGACGCTGGCCGGGCGGCGGGCGCGCCGCTGCACATCTTCGGCGAAGACTGGCATGTCGAACTCGACGCCGATGGCTTCCACTACCGCGGCGATGAAACGCTGCGGCTGCCGCGGCCGGCGCTGCCGGGTCGGCATCAGGTCGGGAATGCCGGCATTGCCGTCGCTGTCGCGGAGCGGCTGCGTGCGGCCGGCTTTACGCTGTCCGATGCGCATATTCGCGCCGGCATCGCCGGTGCGGTGTGGCCTGCCCGCCTGCAGCGGCTGACGCGCGGACCGCTCGTCGCGATGTTGCGCCCGGGGATGGAGCTCTATCTCGACGGCGGCCACAACGAGGGCGGCGGCAAGGTCCTGGCGGACTGGGCCGCGGAGCAGCGCGACGGCAAGCCGCTCGACATCGTCTGCGGCATGTTGTCGACGAAGAAGCCGGACCGGTTTCTCGCCCAGCTTGCGCCGCACGTCCGGCGCTTCAGGGCCATTACGGTACCGGGTGAGGAGCTGATGCTGCCCGCCGAAACGGTCGCCGTCGCCGCCCGGGCTGTCGGTATCGCCGACGTCGCCACCGCGGCGGATTTCCACGCAGCCGTAGCGGATCTCGCCGCGGCAAGCGAGGGGCCCAGCCGGATCCTGATTTGCGGTTCGCTCGCAGCGCTGTGCGGCGCCGTGCTGCGCGAGAACGGATGATTCCGTTCAGGCGGCATCATCATCCGACAACGCGGTCGGTTCGCCGCGCATGCCTTCGACCTGAAGAGCTTTGATCCAGCCTCGATGCGCGTCCGGGGCCGGGCGCGCCGCGGGCCCGCGGTCCTCAATCGGTCCGCAGACGAGAAAGCCCCGCCTTGAGGGGCGGGGCTTGTGTTGCGATCGGATCGTCGTCGCGGACGATCAGATGACTGACTGAACCCACTCGTAGAGCTTGCTCTTGGGCAGGCTGCCGATCTTGGTCGCGGCGACCTGGCCGTCCTTGAACACCATCAGCGTCGGAATCCCGCGCACGTTGTACTTCGTGGGCGTGGCCGGATTCTCGTCGATATTGATCTTCGCGACCGTGATCTTGCCGGCCATGTCCTTGGCCAAGTCCTCGAGCGCCGGCGCGATCTGTTTGCAGGGCCCACACCACTCAGCCCAGAAGTCGACGAGCACCGGCGTCTTTGACTTGAGGACATCGGTATCGAACGTGTCGTCGGTGACCTTGCGTGTGTTCATGAAACCTCGTGACTGCGGATTGCAGAGCGGCCGCGGCGGAGGTTTTCACCCCCTTGAACCCCGGACGAGTTGCCACTCTACGGGGCCGTTCCACCCTCGGTCAAGCGACCTTGCAGTCCATGGCCACGCCGTTTTTTCTTTCATTTCAAGTAGGTTACGCGCGGTCCCCCGGGAGTTCTCCGCAGTGGGGGCCATGGCACGGCGCCCTGCTGCGGCCGAGGTAGTTCGCGAGAGCGCGCGACTTTCTGCCGCAGGTGGCGAAAAGTAATTCCATGCTCGAAACGGTTGCGGGCGGGGCCGACGGGCCGGACGTCTCACGGCCCGGCATGTCGGGTGCGCTCAACGCGGAATTTCTCGTTCTGGACGATACCGGCCTGCTGTTCGACGAGGCGCGACAACGTCTCTACGTCCTCGACCGGACGGCAGCGTTCGTCTGGTGCCAGCTCGCTGACGGCCTGCGGCCCGCCGAGGCGGCGGCGCGGCTGGCGGCGGCGACGTCATTGTCGATCGAGGCGTGCATGTCGCTGGTCGATGCGGCGATCGGGGCATGGCGTGCGCACGGGCTGCTCGACGTTGAGCTGGTCGCGATGCATCCGGCAACGGCCGGCGTTTCCGTCGTCGAACGCATGCTGTCGGCGGCCAGCGCACAGCCGCCGCCGGCGCGGCCGCGTCGTGACCGGCCGCAGTTCCATGTCGCGGGGCTCGACGTCCTCGTCCGCTGCCCGGCACCTCATGTGGCCCGGCGGGTCTATCCGGTATTCGCGCATCTCGCCGCGGCAATGGCGGCAGAGCCTGGCGTCGTCATCGACGTGAGACGCGGCCCGCACGGCTATGTGATCGCTTGCGACGGCGTTCCGGTCGCGGACGCGGCACATCTTGCGGAGATCGCGCCCGCGATCAAGGCGGTGCTGGTCCAGGCAATCCTGGCGCGTGCCGATTTTCGGCTGGCCGTTCATGCGGCGGCGCTCGCCGTGGATGGTCGCGTACTGCTGATTCCCGGCCCGGCCGGCGCCGGCAAGACGACGCTGGCGGCTGCACTGATGGCCAGCGGATTCACGCTGCTGGGCGACGATACGGTCGTGCTGGAGGCGCGCGACCTTCGGGTCCGTCCCTTGCCGTTCGCCTCGGCCGTCAAGTCGGGTGCCTGGGAACTGCTTGCACCGTATTTCCCCGGCATTCTGGACTTGCCGATCGACGTCCGACCGGATCGCCGGCAGGTGCGCTATCTGCGGCCGGCGCGGATCGCGACTGAGTCGCTGCCGGCGCGGTGGATCGTATTTCCGCGGGCGGAACGATGTGGGCGCACCAGCCTGGAGCCGCTCTCGCGCGTCGAGGCGCTGCGTCGCCTTCTGACGATGTGCTATGCGCCGGCGCGCCGTCTCGCCGTCGCGGACGTCCAGCAGCTCGCCGCCTGGCTCGCCGGACTCGAGTGCTATGAACTCGATGCCTCGCATCTCGGAACGGCTGTCCGTCTGCTGCGGCAGATCTGCCGATGAGTCCCGTCGTCTTGTACGGACTGTTGGGCCGATGCCTGCTCGCCGTACCGGGCGCACTGCCGGCGCGCGTCATGCGGGGCGGGTTGTCGTGGACGGCGCTCGTCGCCGCCGCGAACGATGCGCTCGTGACGCCGGCCCTTCATGTCGCGCTGGGCGGGTGCGCGGCCGTGCCCGAGGATGTTCGCGCCTATCTCGGCGAACTTCATGCGCGCAACGTGCGGCGCAATCGCCGTCTCAGGCAGCAGGCGACGGAACTCGTCGCGGTGCTCAACCGGCGAGGCATAACGCCGCTTCTTCTCAAAGGCGCAGCGATGCTGTTCGAGGACGGGAATCCGTTTACGAACGGGCGGATGATCGCCGACCTCGACGTCGCCGTCGAACGCGACCAACTCGGCGATGCCGTCGCGGCGTTGGCGGCGCTCGGCTATACTCGCCTGCCGGCCGCCGTCGCGCCGCATGGCGCCGGCGACTTCGTGTGTCCCGGCCAGCCGGGCGCCGTCGATCTTCATGTCGAACTGCTGACGGCGCCGCAACTTCTGGCGTTGGAAACGGCACTGACGTGGAGCCTCGTCCGCGAGGTGGACGGCATCAGGTTTCGCGTGCTCGATTCCACCGACAGCGTCCTTCATCTCCTGCTGCATGATCTCGTGCAGGATTACGGCTACTACGACGGGCGGCTGAACCTTCGGCATCTGTACGACGTGGCGACCCTCATGCGTCGCGATGTCGTGGTCGACTGGTCGAGCCTGCGTCGGCACCTGGCCGCGTTCCGGTTGGATAGGGCACTCGACTTCTGGCTGTGTGCGATCGAGATGCTCTTCGGCGTCGCACCACCCGATCGTCTATCGTTCCGGTTGCGAACGCGCCTCCTCGTGCGATGGGCACTGCTCCAGTTGCGATATCGGCCCCTCGTTCGGGCCGGCCAGATCCTCGGCAATCTTCGGCGTAGTCTCGCCTGGTATCGTTTGCCGGAGCGGGACAAGGGATTACCCCGCGTTCGCCGCGTCGTGGCCTATCTGCGCACTTATCGCGCGCGGACGGTCAGCCGCGTTCTACATATTCTTCTCTACCGGCGCTCCTAAAGTCAGGCTTCCTCGTTTGCATCCGCACATCGACAATTCCGGCCACCGAACCACAAGAAGGAGGGGTGAGGAGCAATGACGGCATCGACGACGGATCGGCAGACCACGCGCGATGCGGACGAGGCGCGACGCGAGTTCCTGAAACGCTGCGGGAAGTTCGCGGTCGTGACGCCACCGGCGGTTTCGTTCCTGCTGTCGACCACGCTGGATTCGCCCGCCGCAGCGGCGTCCGGCGGCGTCGGCCGGGGCGGTGGCGGAAGCGGCGGTTGCGATCTGTTCTGCCAGATCGGGCGGGCCCTGGGCCGCGGCGGCTGACGTCGGTCCTCTATCTGTTCGCCTCAGTGCGGCGCGTGCCGGTCGAGGAGATCGGCCGGCAGTTCCATCAGGCGGGGACCGTCGGTCCAGAGCAGGCAGCAGCGGATCTGCCGGTCCGGATAGATGGTCTGTACCGCGGCGCGGTATGCGGCCATCTGCGCAAGGTAGACGCTGGGCACGTCGTCGGGATCGCGCGGTACCGGCCGGTTGGTCTTGTAGTCGAGTACGAACACGGCATCGCGCGCGACGACGACGCGGTCGATCTGCCCCGACAGCACGCGCGTGCCGAGCCGTCCCACGATCGGCGATTCGGCGACGCCGTTGCCGGTGAAGAGATCGGCGAATTCCGGATGGTCGAGGACGGCCAGCGTCTCGCGGACGAGTTCGTCCTGCGCCTCGGCCGTAAGCCCGTGCGCCGGTCGTGCCAGGAAGCGCCGCGCCGCCGCCTCGCGTTCGTGTCGCGGCAGCTCCGGCAGCATCTGCAGCAGGCGGTGGATCAGGCGCCCGCGTTTGAACCGTGCGGCGTCGTCGCCATCGAGCGGCGAGCGCACCGGCGGCTCGACATCGGGTCGTGACGGCATCAGCGGACGCGGCGGGATCGGATCCTCGGGCGGCAGCTGATCGCACCAGCGGGGTAGGCCTGAAATCAGGGTATCGATGCTCTGCGGCAGCGCGTCGTGCTCGGGCGGACCTTCCTGACGCAGGTGAAGGCGAATCGCTGTCTCGTTCCAGGGCAGCGTGACCTCGACGGCGCGCGGATCGCTTTCGATCGCCGGCGCGATCAGGTCGTACCAGCAGCCGCCCGGCCGTGTCGGTCCCTGCCAGCCGCAGATGTAGAGACGGTCGCGCGCCCGGGTCGCGGCGACGTAGAGCAGCCGGCGATACTCGCGCTCGCGCGCGCGGCGCCCGCTGTCCCGCGCCGCGGCGCAGGCGCTGGTGTCGTTGCTGCTCCGGATCGGCCACAGCGGGAGCGGATCCCGGCCCTCGGTCCAAAGAATGCGCGGATCGTTCCGGCCGTCGGGCACGCCGCACGTGTCCGGCAGGAACACAATATTGGCTTCAAGGCCCTTGGCGCCGTGTACGGTCATGACGCGCACCTCGTCGCGGTTCTGCTCCGTATCGCGCTTGATCTCGGCGGTTCCCGCCTCGAACCAGCTCAGGAACCCCTGCAGGGTCGGCGGCCTCTGCCGCTCGTAGGCGAGTGCCTGGGCAAGGAACTCGTCGATGGCGTCGGTGGCCTCGTGGCCGAGCCGGGCGACGATGCGCTTGCGGCCGCAATCGACGCTCAGGAGACCGGCGAAGAATTCGAACGGCGGGACGTAGTCGGCCAGATCGAGCACGGCCGACAGCTCGTCCACCGCACGCCGCCAGTGCGGGCGCTCGTCGGCGCGCATGCGCAGCTCCGTCCATAACCGGCCCTGGCGCCGGTGGCACAATGCGAACAGATCGTCGTCGTCGAAGTTGAACAGCGGGCCTTTGAGGACGATCGCGAGATTCAGATCGTCTTCGGGCAGCAGGGCGAACTTCGCGACCGCGATCAGATCCATGACCGCGAGCTGCTCGGCCAGGATCATGCGGTCCGCGCCGGCAACCGGCACGTTGGCCGTTTTCAGCGCGCGGACCATCTCGTCGAAAAAGGCGTCGCGCTTGCGCACGAGAATCAGGATGTCGCCGGGACGGATCGGCCGGCTGCGGGACTCGAGGATCTCGCCGTTGTCGAGCCAGCCGCGGATCGTCGTGGCGATGCGGCGGGCGAGCACGGCAGGCGGGCTCGACTCGCCGACATAGTCGAGCGGGGCATCCCAGGGATCGCCGGCCTCGTCCTCGCGCGGGGCGACCGGTTTCCACAATTCGACCATGCCGCCGGCGCTCTTGCGGTAGGGAATGTGCCGGATTTCGGTCCCATTCATGCAAACGCCATCGCGGGCTTCGGCGCGGCTGAAGATCGTATCGACGGCGTTGAGCACCGCCGCGCAGGAGCGGAACGAGATCTTGAGGTCGACCGAACGGAACACCTGGCCGGCATCCCGGGCGCGTGCCGCGAAATGCGCGCGCATGTGCGAGACCGCCTCGGGATCGGCGCCCTGGAAGCTGAAGATCGACTGTTTATCGTCGCCGACGGCGAAGATCGTCCGTTGCCGTTCGCGTGCGCCGTGGCCGGCGAAGAACTCTTCGCTCAGTGCGGTGATGACGTCCCACTGCTCGGGGCTGGTGTCCTGTGCCTCGTCGACGAGGATATGGTCGATGCCGCCGTCGAGCTTGAACAGAACCCACGCTGCCTGGCCGCTGCGGCGCAGCAGCGCGCCGGTCTTGAAGATGAGGTCGTCATAGTCGAGAAGCGCGCGCGCCGCCTTTTCCTCCTCGTAGATGTCGAGCAGCGCCTTGCCCAGCCGCAACAGCGCCGCGGTGCCGCGCGCCACGGTAACGGCCTTCAGCCGCTCGCAGAACTGGACGACGCGCGCCTGTTCCTTCTCCAGGATCTCGAGCGCGGCGTCGTCGCTCTTCTGCGCCTTTTGCGTGATCAGGGTTGCGCGCGGCTGTCCGTTCTTGGTCAGGAAGATATCGGCCCACTCGGTCTCGATGCGCGCGTCGCGATCGGCCGCGGCGAGCCATGCGCGTATCGCCGCCGCCCGTTTCGCATCGGCGGCGCTGCCGGTGTCGAGCGTCGCTGCGGCACGCCGCAGATCGTCTTCGGGCGTCTCGGCGACGAAGGCCGCGCGAAGCGACTCCGGTGCATCCGTTTCCACGACGCCCAGACGGCGCCAGACCGATGCCACGAGTTTTTCGACGTCCTCGCCATGGTTCGCGAGCAGGCGCCGCAGCTTGCGCCGTTCGGCGACCAGCTCGGCGATGACTTCGCGGAAGCCGGTTTCCTCGATCTCGCCGACGACGAAGGCGAGCGCCGGGCTGAGTTTCTCGTCGCCGGATGCGGTCGCCAGCAGCCGTTCGCGCGCATCCTCGATGAGTTGCGCCGCGGTCGCGTCGTCCGCCACGCCGAAATGCGGCGGGACGTCCGCTTCCAGCGGAAACCGCTTCAGCAGTGACTCGCAGAACGAATGGATGGTCTGTATCCGCAGCCGGCCCGCGCAGTCGAGCGTCCGGGCGAAAAGCTGGCGCGCCAGCCGCATCTCGTCGTCCGTCGCGCCGCGGCCGAGCAGGGTGCGCAGCTCGGCGGCAAGCTCCGCATCCGGCAGCACCGACCATGTGCCGAGGCGCTTGTGCAGCCGGTTCGCCATCTCCGCCGCGGCGGCCTTGGTGAAGGTGAGGCACAGGATCGCGTTGGGCCGCGTGCCGTTCAGCAGCAGCCGCAGCACGCGGTCGGTCAGGACGCGCGTTTTGCCGGAACCGGCGTTGGCCATCACCCAGACCGACGCGACCGGATCGGACGCGCGCCGCTGGTCCTCGATGCCTGCCGGTTCCGTCACGACGTTCGTCATGTCACGTCCATCCCGTTGCCCGACCATTCCTTCACGCGGGCAAGATGGTCGTAGTCGCCGGGCCGGCTGATCCATTGCGGACGCGGCCGCGACAGGTATGCCGTTTCGGGAAGATTGAACTGGGCGATGCGGCGCTTGAGACCTTCGAGCGCCTCCGCCGCCAGCCTTTCGGGCGTGAGCGCCGTACCGTCACGGCTTGGCTCCAGCCGCCTGTATTCGCCGGCCGGTGCGCCACCGCTCAGGCGCATGTATGTCAGCTCCGTGACCGTCTTCCCCTTGATGCCCTCGAAGCCGTGATTCAGCGCAATTGCGGCCTCGAGCGACAGTTGCGGGCTCAGGCCGCTCGCGACCTGCTTGGCGGACGGTGGCTGGCCGGTCTTGTAGTCGATGATGATGAGCCCGCCGTCGGGACCGATATCGATGCGGTCCGCCTTGCAGCGAAGGGTGAACGGACCCGTCGGCGTCTCGATCTGCAGCGTGCCGGCAATCTCGGTCGCCGCCGGTCGCACGCCATTCGCCCGGCGTTCGCGCTCGAGCTCGACGAACCAGGCCGCGATGTGGCGGAATCGAGGCCACCAGAAGGCCCGCACCGCGGGACGGTCCATATAGGGCCGGAACGCCTCTTCGCCGTAGGTCAGCAGGCGCTGCAGCGCGTCCTCGGGCAAAGGCCCGGGGTGGTCGCGCACGAACATGTCGAGCGCCTGATGGATCATCAGGCCGCGGTCGAGCGCGCCGGGATCCGCGTCGATCGGCTCCAGCGGCTCCAGGCGGAGCACGTGTCGCGCATAGATCGCGTAAGGGTCGCGTATCCACGTCTCGATCTGCGTCACCGACAGTTCCCGCGGACGCGACGCAACGGGCGGACGGGGGCGCGGCGGCGGTACCGGCGTGATCGTGTCCGGATGATCGAGGCGCCGGTGCCATTCGACGTACCCGTTCGCCAACGTTCGTGTCCAACGCGGATCGCCGTTCAACAACGCATCGAGGCGCAGCAACCAGCGTGACGGCAGAGTCGGTGCGCCGTCGACCTTGCTGGCGCGCGTCAGCACGACGACGGGCGCGCACGCGGCCTGTGCGAAGTCGTGCGCCGTCAGGCCGATCCGCCGCTCCGGTGACGGCAGGCCGAGTGCCGCACGCATCGGCCGCGACAGCCACGGATCCTCCTTCGCTTCCGGCGGCCATGTGCCCTCGTTGAGACCGCCCAGGATCAGCACGTCGGCGTGCTGTAGCCGTGCCTCGAGCAGTCCCCAGATGAACAGGCGGGGATGCCGGTTGAACTTCGGCCGGACCACGCGCCCGGACATCAGCGCATCGAGCAGGCTGGGCCAGTAGCGGCCGGCGATGCCGTCGAGCAGCGGTGCCGCAAGCCGCAGATCGCCGACGAAATCGGCGAGCGCCTCGCCCGCGTCGCCGGCCCAGATTCCCGGTTCGCCCGTTTCGCTCGTCGTCAGCCATTCGGCGAAGCGCACATGGGCCGTAAGAAGGTCGGCCATCGGCGTGTTCGCAGCCGACATATGCCGTTCGAGCGGTGCGGCCGCAAGCGCGATCTCCTCGATCCATGCCAGCAGGTCGTCGGCGTCCTTGCTGTCGGCGACGGCGGTGACGACGCCCTTGAAGCCCGGTGCGGGACGCGGACCGCGCAGGACGCGGCGTTCGAGATGACGAACGCGGCGGATGAAGTCGTCACGCGGCTTGCCGCCGGTGGCGAGCGGATGTTTCAGCAACGCGAGCAGCGAACCTGGCGTTACCTCGTCCGCGATGACCTGCGCCACCAGCCGGAAAAAGATGCCGGCGGGCGTGAGGGCAAGCGGCGTACCGGCGGAATCGTCGACGATGACCTTCCATCGCGCCAGTTCCGCGACGACGCGCCGCGCCAGGTTGCGATCGGGCGTGATCAGGGCGGCGGTTTGGCCCGGTGTCTCGATCGTCTCGCGCATCAGCAGCGCGATGGCGCCGGCCTCTTCCTGCGGCGAGGCGGCCTCGATGCGCCGCAGGCCGGTGAACGCCTCGTCGGGCGGCGGCGGCAGTGTGCGCCATGTATCGGTCGTACTGGCCGGCCGCAGGGCGTTGGCGATCAGCACGGCACGCGCGCGCCGCGCGGGATCCTCCGTTCCTGGCCATGGCCGCACCTCGTCGCGCTTCGCGCCGATCGAATCGAGCAGCCGCGCGAGACCGTGCTGCGGATGCGTCGGATCGTCGAAGCACTCCCGCCAGCAGGCCTCGTCCATGTCGAGGTCGAGTCCCGGCAGGATCAGTTTGCCGGTCGGCAGCCGCGCGACGAGCGCGAGCAGCTCCGCCGTCGCCGGGATGCTGCCGGTCGAACCGGCGGCATAGACCAGATCGGTCGGCGGCGTGTGTCCCCAGCGGCGCGCGAGCCGCCGGATCATGCGGATACGGCGCTCGGCCGGATCCATCTGCTGGCGTTCGGCCAGAATCCGCGGCCAGTGCTCGCGGATGATCCGCAGGAAGTCGAGCGTGAGCTGCCAGTGGCCGGCAAGTTCGGCCGGCACGAGGTCGTCCAGGCGATCGAGCGAGACTTCGTCGATCTGGACTTCGTCCAGGAACGAGGCGAGCGCTTCGGCGAGCCGGGCGGCGACGCCGGGATTGCGGTCGACGTCGGCGCGGCTGAGGATCAGCCGCGTCAGCAGAAGCTGTCGCTCGAGGGCGTCGATCGCCGGCGGCAGGTCCAGTGCGTCGGCTTCGTCGCCGGTGGTGAAGAATTCGTCGTCGTCGATGTCGCCGATCGGTTGCAGCCGCGGCAGCAACAGCGGTTCGCCGTCGGTCAGGCGCAGGAAGGCTTCGCGCAGGCTGCGGCAGGCGCGCCTGGTCGGCAACAGGACCGTGGCGCGGGCGAGCGCAATCTTGTCGCCGCCGGCATCTTCCCAGATTCCCCGGGCCAGCGTGTCGAGGAACGGCCAGCCCGCGGGAATATTGTAGATGCGCGGCCGATGGCGCAGGGCGCGACGCCCCGTGTCCGTTGCCGCCTCAGTCATGTGGCGCTGCTTGGCGCACGCTTCACATAGCCCAGTTCGGCCTCCGTCTCGGCGATGCTTTCGGGCGTTCCCACATGGAACCAGAGCCCGTCATGCGCGATGCCGTATAGACGTCCGCGCGACTCGGCACGGTCGTAGATCAAGTTTAGCGAGAACGCGCCGGAAGGGGCATCCTTCAGCGCGCGCGGATGGATGATCTGGACGCCCGAGAACACGAACGGGGCGACCTCGTAGCTCTTTCGTCGTCTCAGCCGGCCGAGTTGATCCATGAGGAAGTCGCCCATGCCCTCGTAGCCGCGCGCGCCGACGGACCGCTGCAGGAGCATCAGCACGTCCATGTCGGCATCGCGCCACGCCTGCGCGAGCCGGGTCAGCGCCGGCGTCGCGCCGTCCAGCCACAGATTATCCGAATTCGCGACGAAGAAGGGGTCCGGCCCCAGCAGTGGCAAGGCGCGTACCACGCCTCCGCCGGTCTCGAGCAGCTCGGGCTCGACCGAGATGTGGATGTTCAGGTCCGTACGTTGGTGCAGATGCGCCTCGAGCTTGTCGCGATGGTGATGTGCGTTGACGACGACCTGCTCGACCCCGGCCGCGGCGAAGCGGTCGAGGACGTGGTCGATCAGCGGTTTGCCCGCAACCGGTATCAGCGGCTTCGGCATGGTGTCGGTCAGCGGCCGCATGCGCGTGCCCAGACCCGCAGCCAGCACCATGGCGCGTGATGGCATCTGATTCGTCGTCATGAGGATGTCTTCAGGTCAGGAATGATCCGTCGTTCGCGCGGCAGATATGCATCGAACCATTCGCGCACCGGCTGAAGCGCCGGATGCGCGAAGTCGCCTTCGAGCAGCCGCCAGACGCGCGGGATCATCGACAGGTAGCGGGGCTTGCCGTCCCGCACCATCAGCCGCGTGAACACGCCGACGATCCGGGTGTTCCGCTGTGCGCCGATGGCGGCGTAGGCACGCGCAAAGCCCGCGCGGTCGAGGTCGGGGAAAGCCGAGAAATAGCGTTCCTTCATCGCCGCGACCACGTCCGGCGGCACGTCGCGGCGGACGTCCTCGAGCAGCGAAACGAGATCGAAGGCGACCGGCGCGATGACGGCGTCCTGAAAGTCGAGCAGCCCGCAGGCTGCGACGCCGCTGCGACCGGCCAGCAGCATCAGGTTGTCGACGTGGAAGTCGAACAGCGCAAGGCTCTCGGGCGCCGACCAGATCGTCGGCAGCGCCTCCTTCCATGCGGCCGCATAGGATTTGCGTGTCGCCTCGTCCGCTGGTCGGCCCATGACGGCCGGCCAGTACCAGTCGAGCAGCAGATTGACCTCGCGCAAGGCCCGTTCTGCATCGAAGCGGGGGATGTCGGTGGCGGCGTCGACCGCGAAGCGGCGATGCAGGTCGATCAGCAGATCGACGGCGAGCCCGTAGAGCTCGAACTCGTCGGCGCCGTCGGCGAGTTTGCGCGTGTAGGTATCGTCGCCCAGGTCCTCCAGCAGCAGGAAGCCGCGATCGATGTCGGCCTCGAAAACCCGGGGGACGCTCAGACCCAGCTTGGCGAGATGCCGTGCAACCGTCAGGAACGGACGGACGTCCTCTTTCGGCGGCGGTGCGTCCATCAGCACGGCGCGCCGCGCGCCGTCGCTCAGCCTGTAGTACTTCCGGAACGAGGCGTCGCCGGCAAGCATGCGCCGCTCGGCCTGTCCCCAGCCGACCGCGCGAAGAAAATCGATGATCTGCGGTTCGCGGCCGCCGACGATACTAGACATGCTGCGAAAGGCCTTCGAGACGTTGGGGCCACGTACCGTGCGCGGCGAGGCGTACGCGCCGCGCGGTCGGTGTCGGGCCGATGTCGATTTCGACGTCGAGCCGCGCCGCCGGCAGGTGCGGCCCCAGGCGATCCGGCCACTCGATTAGAGAGATCGCGTTTGCGAACGCCTCTTCGATGCCGAGTTCCCAGGCGTCCTCCGGATCGGCCAGCCGGTAAAGGTCGAAATGCCAGACCTCCGCTTCGGGAAGTTCGTAGACCTGCACGAGGGTAAAGGTCGGGCTTGGCACTTCCGTGATGGCGGAGCCGCCCGGACGGGCCCTGATGAAGGCGCGCGCGAACGTGGTCTTGCCGACCCCGAGCGTGCCCCAAAGCGCCAGCACGTCGCCGGCGTGCGCACGCTGGGCCAGGGCTCCCGCGAGACGTTCCATCGCAGCAAGATCGGGAATGGTAAGGTCGAGCGGGGCGGCAGCGGACTCGATCATGTCCGCGTGTTTGTATCCGGCCCGCGCTGGGGCCGCAACCGGCCGATGTCGCCCGCGGCGCGGCAGTGACAGCTTGGCAAGGGTTGATCCGGCCGCGCGTGCGCATCATGTTATGCCCCGCGCTTGTCCGTTGAGGCGCCCAGTTCTGGAGTTTGCATGTCAATCGTTCCTCGCAGCGACGTCGCGATCATCGGGGCCGGTCCGGTTGGGCTGTTCGCCGTGTTCGAGTGCGGAATGCTCAAGATGAGTTGTCAGGTCGTCGATGCGCTCGACGTCGTCGGCGGACAGTGCGCCGCCCTCTATCCGGAAAAGCCCATCTACGACATTCCCGGCCATCCGCGGATCGGTGCGATGGAACTCATCGACCGTCTGGTCGAGCAGGCCGCCCCGTTCAAGCCGGTGTATCATCTGAACCAGCGGGTCGAGGCACTCGCGCGCGATGGCGACGACTGGGAGCTGACGACGTCGTCGGGTGCCAGGCTCAGGGCGCGCGCGGTCATCGTCGCGGCCGGCGTCGGGGCGTTCGGGCCCAACCGTCCGCCGCTCAAGGGGATCGAGACCTTCGAGGGCAAGAGCGTCTTCTACCTCGTCAAGCGTCGCGAGGATTTCCGGGGCAAGCGCGTCGTCATCGCAGGCGGCGGCGATTCGGCCGTGGACTGGGCATTGTCGCTGGTCGACGTCGCGGAACGGATCATGGTTGTGCATCGCCGCGACAAGTTCCGCGCGGCACCGGACAGCGCGGCAAAGCTCAAGGAACTGGCGGCGAGCGGACGGCTCGACCTCGTCGTGCCTTATCAGCTCGAAGCGCTCGAGGGCAGCGACGGCAAGCTCTCGGCCGTCATCGTCAAGGATCTCGACGGCGGCATCAAATCGCTGCCGGCCGATGTCCTGCTCCCGTTTTTCGGTCTCGCCATGAACCTGGGGCCGATCGCCAATTGGGGGCTCAATCTCGATCGCAACCACATCAAGGTGGAGCCGGCGACCTGTGCGACCTCCGTGCCCGGCATCTTTGCGATCGGTGACATCGCCACGTATCCGGGAAAGCTCAAGCTCATCCTGAGCGGGTTTGCCGAGGCCGCGGCGGCCGCCCACGCGATCTATCCTCTGGTCCATCCGGGCGAGGCGTTGCACTTCGAGTATTCGACGTCCAAGGGCGTGCCGGGGCTGACCGCGTCCTGACGCCGAACCGCCGTCATCTTCTCATCCATTCGTCCTCACCCTTGTGACGGAACGACGCCGGTCGCCACCGCGAGGTGGTCGAGGTCGCGGCGGTGAATTCTGATCCGCTTGCTGTGCTGATCCGCGCATTGCCGCGGTCACGGTGCGGCGCGTCGGCACCGTCCGAACGCTGCTACCCGGCCGCGGGCGCAGTGACGGGCAGCACGCAGGTCACCGTCGTGCCGCGATTCGGCACCGAGTACATCGTCACGTGGCCGCCGTGCAGCTCGACGATGCGCTTGACCAGCGACAGGCCCAGGCCGGCGCCGGCACGGCGGGCCTGCGCGGGGCGTCCGCGCTCGAATTCCTTGAACACCCGTTCCTGGTCCTCGGCGGCGATCCCGATCCCGGTATCCGAGACCGAAAGGAGCGCATGCCCGTTCTCGATCTTGCCCCTGATCTCGATCGAACCGCCGGGCGGGGTGAACTTGATGGCGTTGGACACGAGGTTGCAAAGCGCCTGCTTGAGTCGGCGCTCGTCGATCTCGATTTTGTCGAGATTCGGCGGACATTCCACCGTGAGCCGCAAGTTCTGCGAGCGCGCCCATTCCTGCATGATTCCCGCGACGGTCTCGAGCAGCGCCCTAGGGGCGACGGGTTCACGCTCGAGCGTCATGCGGCCGGCCTCGATCGAGGCAAGGTCGAGGATGTCGTTGATGATGGTGAGCAGGCGTTCGGACGACCCGATGATGCCGCGGCAGTATTCGAGCTGGCGCGGATTGAGCTGGCCGAAATACTGGTTGGCCAGGATCTCCGCGAAGCCGATGATGGTGTTGAGCGGCGTGCGCAGTTCATACGAGACGTTGGAGATGAATTCCGACTTCAGGCGGTCGGCTGTCTCCAGCGCCTCGGCCCGCTCGCGCAATGCGCGCTCGACGCGGGTCGAGTCGGTCACGTCGATGTAGGACAGCAGCACCGCGCCGTCAGGCAGCGGCACGCAGGCGTATTCGAGAATCGAGCCGTCGGTCCGCGTCAGCCGTCCGTTCCGCGCCTTGCGTTCGGTCAGCCGCGAGATGATGCGTTCCTTGTAGGCAAGCCAGTCGTCGCCGTAATTGAAGAAATCCTTCGTGCGCTCGACGATCTCCGACACGTGCGGCTCGGACGACAGCGTCTCGGGCGACAGCTTCCACATGCGGGCATAGGCAGGGTTGTACAGCTTCAGCCGGCCGTCGCCGCCGATCACCGCCACACCTTCATAGAGGTTGTCCAGCGTCTCACGCTGGACGGCGATCAGTGTGTTGTACGACCGCTCCAGAACGAGGCTGTCGGTGACGTCCTCGTAGGTGACGAGCAGGCCACCGAGCGGATGCGGCGTCGTCCGGCTTCGCAGCGTCGTGCCGTCGGGGATGTAGATCAGCTCCTCGAGCGGCTCGAGCAGCGTCGTGAAGAGCCGCAGGCGCTGCTGTTTGAAGGCGCGGAAATCCGCATATTCCGGGAGCCGGCGCCGCTCGCGCAGGCGTTCGAGGACGGCGCCGAAATCGGGCGCGGTCCGCAGCCACGCCTCGTCGAGCTTCCACAGCTTGGCGAACGCCGTATTGAAGAACTTGAGGCGCGTATCCGCGCCGTAGATCGCAATGGCCGTGGTGAGATTCTCCAGGACCTCACCATGCGCCGCGACGACGCGATTCAGTTCCGCCTCGATCTCTTCGCGCTCGGTCATGTCGAGCGCGATGCCGATCGTCCCGCCGTCGGGAAGCGCCGCCTCGGTGAATTCCATCAGCCGCCGCGTCCCGGCGATGACGACATGATGCGATTCGCTCTGCGGCGTTCGCGCGGTGCGTGCGAGTGCGGCAAGCGCGCGTCCCTGCTCGGCGATCGAGGCGCCGCCGAGCATCCGGCCCTCGGCAATGACCCGCTCGCGGTCGGATTCGACGGCCCGGGCATAGGCGGTATTGCAGTCGACAATGCGAAGCTGCGCATCGCGACGCCAAATGGGGACGGGAATGGCTTCGATGGCATCAGCCAGCCGGCTGAGCATCTCGCGCTGCGTGCCCAGCTCGGTTTCGAGCTGGTTCTTGCTGGCGGTCAGGCTGGCGATCTGCTGTTCGAGGCGGGCGCGTTCCTCGGCCGCCGCTTCGGCTGCGCGGTTCGCGGCGTCTCTCATACGCGCGACTTGTCGGCGATTCCATGCCAGGGCGGCGCCTGCGCCGATGCCCCCCAGTAGCGCCGCCGACCAAGCGATCAGATCGCCGGTCATGTGATCGATCGACTCTTCATTCGCGTAATCTGGATCGCCCGCACGGACTCCACACGAATCTTGAGCCCCGCGCCTGTTTATAGGCGCAATCAGCACCACCAAACAAGATCGGCCGGCGTTGTCGCCGGCCGACATGCGAACCGAGACGTTCCGGTTCCCGCGGCTTTCAGTAACGATAGGCCTCGGACTTGAACGGTCCGTTCTGATCGACGCCGATGTAGCGGGCCTGCTCGGGCGTCAGCTTGGTGAGCTTAGCCCCGACCTTGGCCAAGTGCAGCGCCGCCACCTTTTCGTCGAGCTTCTTGGGCAGCGTATAGACCTTCTTCTCGTACTTGCCCGGGTTCGTCCACAGCTCGATCTGCGCCAGCACCTGATTGGTGAACGACGCGCTCATCACGAAGCTCGGATGACCGGTGGCGCAGCCAAGGTTGACGAGGCGGCCTTTGGCGAGAACGATCAGGCGCTTGCCGTCGGGGAACTCGACTTCGTCGACCTGCGGCTTGACCTCGTGCCACTTGAAGTTCTTGAGCGCGCTGATCTGGATCTCGCTGTCGAAGTGGCCGATGTTGCAGACGATGGCGCGATCCTTCATGCGGCGCATGTGATCGAGCGTGATCACGTCGATGTTGCCGGTCGCGGTCACGAAGATGTCGGCGATCGGCGCCGCTTCCTCCATGGTCACGACCTGATAGCCTTCCATTACCGCCTGCAGCGCGCAGATCGGGTCGATCTCGGTGACCATGACGCGGGCCCCGGCATTGCGCAGGCTGGCCGCCGATCCCTTGCCGACGTCGCCGAAGCCGCAGACGACGGCGACCTTGCCGGCCAGCATCACGTCCGTCGCCCGACGGATGCCGTCGACGAGGCTTTCGCGGCAGCCGTACAGATTGTCGAATTTGGACTTGGTCACCGAGTCGTTGACGTTGATGGCGGGGATCAGCAGCTTGCCCGCCCGCTCCATCTCGTAGAGCCGGTGCACGCCGGTCGTCGTCTCCTCGGACACGCCGCGGACGTCCTTCAGGAGGTCCGGGTACTTCTCGTGCATGATCTTGGTCAGATCGCCGCCATCATCGAGCAGCATGTTCGGCCGCCAGCCGTCGGGGCCGTGGATCGTCTGCTCGATGCACCACTCGTATTCTTCCTCGGTCTCGCCTTTCCAGGCGAAGACCGGCACGCCCGCGGCGGCCATGGCGGCTGCGGCATGATCCTGGGTCGAGAAGATGTTGCACGAGCTCCAGCGGACCTCGGCGCCCAGGTGGCGGAGCGTCTCGATCAGCACCGCCGTCTGGATGGTCATGTGCAGGCAGCCGGCGATACGGGCGCCCTTGAGCGGTTTCTGCTTGCCGAATTCCTCCCGGAGGGCCATCAGACCCGGCATTTCGGTCTCGGCGATCGCGATTTCGCGCCGTCCCCAGTCGGCAAGCTTTATGTCGGCAACCTTGTAGTCGCTCTTGGCGGCCATACTTCGCTCCTGATGATGCGGGGAATTCGGGTGGACAGTGGCCGCGTATACCAGCCGCCCTGAGGGCCTTCAACGGGTTTTTGAGTGACGGGCCTTACACTTCCGGGCCGTTTTCTGTCGCCTCGAAGGCGGTTCCCGGGGCGTGCGCCGCCGTGCCGTCCGGAACGGCGTTCGCGGCCGCTATGCATGTCAGTTCCGGTCAGCGCAGCGTCAGCAGGACCATCATCAGGATCCCGATGGCGATCCGGTACCAGGCGAAGGGGACGAAACCGTGCCGCGCGATGAAGGCGATCACGCTGCGCACGACGACGAGCGCGGCGAGGAAGGCGGCGACGAAGCCGACGACGATGACGGTGACGCCGTCGACGGTGAGCGTCGACCAGTTCTTGTAGATGTCGTAAGCGGTCGCGGCGAGCATGGTCGGGATGGCGAGAAAGAACGAGAATTCGGTCGCCGTCTTGCGCTCGACGCGCAGCAGAACGGCGCCCATGATCGTCGCGCCCGAACGCGACACCCCGGGAATCATCGCCGCCGCCTGGCACAAGCCGATCGCGAGTGCGAGCGGCATCGGAAACTTTTCGATCACATGATGCCGGCTTGCCGGCAGGCTGCGCTCGATGACTAGGATGGCGATGCCGCCCGCGATCAGCGCGCAAGACACCACCAGCGGGTCGAACAGCACGCTCTTGATATAGCCGTGGGCGAGCGCGCCGATGACCATGGCCGGTACGAAGGCCAGCGCGATGTTGCGGAGGAAGCGGAAATCGTCGGGGTCGGAGAAGGCGCCCATGACGACGCCCAGGAGACGTGCCCGATAGGCCCAGCACACGGCAAGAATGGCGCCGAGTTGGATGACGATCTCGAAGACCTTGCCCGGCGGTCCGTGAAAGCCGATCAGGTCGATGAGGAGAATCAGATGGCCCGTCGATGAAACGGGAATGAATTCGGTCAGTCCTTCGACGACGCCGAGGAAGGCGGCGCCAAGCCAGTTTGCGATTTCCATCGAGCGGGAAGTGTCTCCGACGAGAGGCCGAGCGCATGATGCGCCGTCGCGCCGCGATATTCAACGACCGGTGCCGACAGATGCGGGCCCGGCCATGTCGAACGGCTTGCGGATTCTGTCGTCGCCCGGCCCGGCGACGTATCCGCCGAACCAGCGGACCGGCCGTCGCCGCCGATCCGCCGGCTGCGGTCTCGATGCGGCCGATGCCGCGCGCGTTGCTGCCGTCAGGTCGCGGTGCCGCCCACCGTCAACCGGTCGATCAGCAGGGTCGGCTGGCCGACGCCGACCGGAACCCCCTGGCCCTCCTTGCCGCAGGTGCCGATGCCGGGATCGAGCCGCATGTCGTTGCCGATCATCTTGACGCGCGTAAGCACATCGGGGCCGTTGCCGATCAGCATCGCGCCCTTGACCGCAGGGCCGATCTTGCCGTCCTCGATCAGATAGGCCTCGGAGGCAGAGAACACGAATTTGCCCGAGGTGATGTCGACCTGTCCGCCGCCGAAATTCACGGCATATAGGCCGCGCTTGACGCTGCGGATGATCTCCTCGGGCGCGTACGGACCGGCGAGCATGTAGGTGTTGGTCATGCGCGGCATCGGGTGATGCGCGAAGCTCTCACGCCTGCCGTTGCCGGTCGGCCGCATGCTCATCAGGCGCGCGTTCTGCCGGTCCTGCATGTAGCCGACGAGCTTGCCGTCCTCGATCAGGACGGTGCATTCGGTGGGCGTGCCTTCGTCGTCGATCGTCAACGATCCCCGCCGGTCGGGAATGGTGCCGTCGTCGACCACCGTGACGCCCGGGCTGGCGATGCGCTGGCCGAGGAGGCCGGCGAAGGCCGACGTCTTCTTGCGGTTGAAATCGCCCTCGAGGCCGTGGCCGATCGCCTCATGCAGCAGGATTCCCGGCCAGCCGGGGCCGAGCACGACCGGCATTTCGCCCGCGGGGGCGGGAATCGAGCCGAGATTGACCAGCGCCTGCCGCAACGCTTCGTCGACCGCCTGGCGCCAGCTGGCCGGATCGACGATCTGCGCATAGGCGAAGCGGCCGCCCGTGCCGTAGCTGCCGGTCTCCTGGCGGTCGCCGTCGCCGACGACGATCGAGACGTTGAGGCGCACCAGGGGCCGGATGTCGCCGAGCCGCCGCCCGTCGCCACGGACGATCTGGATGGCCTGCCATTCGCCGGCGAGGCTGACCATCACCTGGCGCACGCGCGGGTCGCGGCTGCGCGCATAGGCGTCGATCTCCGCCAGCAGCTTGACCTTGTCTTCGAAGCGCATCAGCCCGAGCGGGTTGTCGGCGGCATAGAGCTGCCGGTTGGTTCCGACCGGGGCCTCCGCGGCCGTGCCGCTCTGGCCCGACTTCACCGCGGCGACGGTATCGGCGGCGCGCCGGATGGCCGCTTCCGACAGCTCTGTCGAATGCGCATAGCCGGCCGCCTCACCGACGATCGCGCGAAGGCCGAAGCCTTGGGCCGTGTCGAAGGACGCGCTCTTCAGCTTGCCGTCGTCGAAGGCGAGGCTTTCCGACTGGCGGTATTCAAGGAAGAGTTCGCCGTCGTCGGTGCCCGCGAGCGCGTCGCTGACGAGCCGCTCCACCCGGCTGCGATCGAGCCCCGCTCGTTCGAAGAACAGCTCGTCAGTGCGTGCCACATCGGTCATTGGGGAAAACCTTTGGCTTGGGGAAGGGCAGGCGGCCTCGAAGGCCGGGATCACAATAAAACATAGGTTCTCGCCGGGCGTTTTGCAGCGTGATCCTCGTCGGGGCAAGGGCTGGGATCCGGGGCGCCGGCATGCCGGGACGACCCACGGGCGGTGCCGACCCCGGGCGCGTCTCGCCGCCGTCGCCCCGGGGCGCGGGGGGGGCTTGCGGCATAACGTCGCACAGTCGAAAACGTTCAACGTTTTCAACGGGAAAAGAGCTATTCAGAGATTGCCGGCGCCGGTGCGACGTCTTGGCGTTCCCGGTTGTGACGGCTGCCGCGAATATGTAGTGTCGCGATCAATCGAGGCCGGGGGCAAGGCGCTATTCAGTCGCCGGCGCGGCCATCGTGAACGGATCTTGGCCGTCAAGCAGTCTTAGGAAGACGAGACCAGACATGCATTGGATGAATCGTGCGGCCGCCCTGGCGGCCTTTGGGATGCTCGGCATTGCGGTCATGGCCATTGTGGCGCCGGCGTTCGCCGCCGCGCCCGAGCCGTGGCAGTTGGGGATGCAGCCGGCCGGGTCGCCGATCAAGGAGCGGATCGAGGGGCTGCACGACCTGCTGCTCGTGATCATCACCATGATCACGACCTTCGTGCTGATTTTGCTGGTCTACACGATGTGGCGCTTCCGCGCCTCGCGCAATCCGGTGCCGACGCGCACCGCCCACAACACCCTGCTCGAGGTCGCCTGGACGGTCATTCCCGTGCTGATCCTCGTGATCATCGCGATCCCGTCGTTCAAGCTGCTCTACTACCAGGACCGCGCGCAGGATGCCGAGATGACCATCAAGGTGGTCGGGCACCAGTGGTACTGGTCATACGAGTATCCGGATCACGGCGATCTCAGGTTCGACAGCTACATGGTCCAGGACGAGGATCTGCAGCCCGGACAGAAGCGCCTGCTTGAGGTCGACAATCGCCTGGTCCTGCCGGTCGACACCACCATCCGCGTGTTGGTTGCCGGCACCGACGTGATCCACTCCTGGTTCGTGCCGTCGCTCGGGGTGCAGATCTACTCGTTGCCGGGCCGCCTCAACGAGACTTGGGTGCGCGTCGACAAGCCCGGCGTCTATTATGGCCAGTGCAACCAGATCTGCGGCATCAATCACGCCTTCATGCCGATCGCCATCGAGGCGGTGTCGAAGGAAGAGTTCGCGCGTTGGCTCGAGGAGGCGAAGCAGAAGTTTGCGGCCGCACCGGCCGACCGTCCGATCGCCGTGGCGGCGAACGCGGCGCGCTGACGGTCTCGGGGGCTAGACGGTATTCGAGTCGAGGGAATCGGTCATGAGCTATACGGCAACTCACGCGCACGACCACGCGGATCATCACGACCACCGTCCGACCGGCTGGCGGCGCTGGGTCTATTCGACGAACCACAAGGACATCGGCACGATGTACCTTGTCTTCTCGGTGATCGCCGGCCTGATCGGCGGCCTCATGTCGGTCTACATGCGTATGGAGCTGCAGCAGCCCGGCATGCAGATCATGGCGGACGGCCACCATTGGAACGTGGCCATCACCGCCCACGGCCTGATCATGGTGTTCTTCGCCGTCATGCCGGCGTTGATCGGCGGCTTCGGCAACTGGTTCATCCCGCTGATGATCGGCGCGCCGGACATGGCCTTCCCGCGCATGAACAACATCAGCTTCTGGCTGCTGCCGCCGTCGTTCCTGCTGCTGCTCGGTTCGGTCTTCCTCGGCAACGGCGCCGGCGTGGGCTGGACGGTCTATCCGCCGCTCTCCTCGGGTCAGTTCCACCCGGACGTGTCGATGGACATGGCGATCCTGAGCCTGCACCTCGCGGGCGCGTCGTCGATCATGGGGGCGATCAACTTCATCACCACCATCTTCAACATGCGCGCCCCCGGCATGACCATGCACCGCATGCCGCTGTTCGTCTGGGCCGAGCTGGTGACCGCCTTCCTGCTCATTCTTTCGCTGCCGGTGCTGGCGGGGGCGATCACGATGCTGCTGACCGACCGCAACTTCGGCACGGCCTTCTTCGATCCGGCAGGCGGCGGTGATCCGGTGCTGTTCCTGCACCTGTTCTGGTTCTTCGGCCATCCCGAGGTCTACATCATGATCCTGCCGGCCTTCGGGGTCATCAGCCACGTCGTCTCGACGTTCTCGCGCAAGCCGGTGTTCGGCTATCTCGGCATGGCCTACGCCATGGTCGCGATCGGCGTGATCGGCTTCGTCGTGTGGGCGCACCACATGTACACGGTCGGCCTCGACGTCGACACGCGGGCCTACTTCACGGCGGCGACGATGGTCATCGCGGTGCCGACGGGCATCAAGATCTTCTCGTGGATCGCCACCATGTGGGGCGGCTCGATCCAGTTCCGGGTGCCGATGATGTGGGCTTGCGGCTTCATCTTCGTGTTCACCGTCGGCGGCGTCACCGGCGTCGTGCTGGCGAACGCGGGGGCGGACGTGGCCCTCCACAACACCTACTATGTCGTGGCGCACTTCCACTACGTGCTGTCGCTCGGTGCGGTGTTCGCCATCTTCGCCGGCTTCTACTACTGGTTCGGCAAGATGTCGGGCCGCGAGATTCCGGAGTGGGCGGGGAAGGTGCATTTCTGGCTGACCTTCATCGGCGCCAATCTGACGTTCTTCCCGCAGCACTTCCTGGGTCTGGCCGGCATGCCGCGCCGCATTCCGGACTACCCCGACGCGTTTGCCGGGTGGAATTTCGTCTCGTCGATCGGTGCCTATATCGCCTTCGCGGCAACCGTGTTCTTCGTCGTCGTCGTGCTCTGGTCGCTCGCGGCCGGCCGCAAGGCGGCGGCGAACCCGTGGGGCGAGGGGGCGACGACGCTCGAATGGACCGTTTCGTCCCCGCCGCCGTTCCATACGTTCGAGGAACTGCCGCGCATCGCTGCGGAGGCGAAGCACTGATCGCGGCCGGACGGTTCATGCGGGAGGGCGGCATTGCCTGACGGCACGGCTCATTCCGGATATGTTGCCGGCGGCGCGGTGAGCGCCGCCGGCGGCGCCAGCGTGGGCGATTTCATCGCCCTGCTGAAGCCGCGCGTCATGACGCTGGTCGTGTTCACCGGCGTCGCCGGCATGCTGGTTGCGCCCGGGAACCTCCATCCGGTGCTGGCCATGATCGCCGTCCTGTGCATTGCCGTCGGCGCGGGCGCGGCCGGGGCCATCAACATGTGGTACGACCGCGACATCGACGCGGTCATGTCCCGCACCTGCGCGCGCCCGATTCCGGCCGGCCGCATGGATCCGGCCGAGGCGCTGGCCTTCGGGATCGTCCTGTCGATCGCCGCCGTCACCGTCATGGCGCTCGCCGTCAACCTGACGGCGGCGGCGCTGCTCGCGCTGTCGATCGGCTTCTACGTCTTCGTCTACACGATCTGGCTGAAGCGCCGGACCCCGCAGAACATCGTGATCGGCGGTGCGGCCGGCGCGTTTCCGCCGATGATCGGCTGGGCCGCGGTGAGTGGCGACGTGTCGCTCGGCGCGCTGGCGCTGTTCGCGATCATCTTCATGTGGACGCCGCCGCATTTCTGGGCGCTGTCGCTGTTCCGGTCCGGTGACTACGCCCGGGCCGGCGTGCCGATGCTGCCCGTGGTCGCCGGCATTCGCGAGACCAAGCGGCAGATCGTCCTCTATTCGGCGGCACTGGTGCCGCTGTCACTGGCACCCTATGTCCTGGGCACGGCCGGCGTGTTCTACGCGGCTGGCGCCGCGGCGCTGAGCACGCTGCTGCTTGCCGGCGCCGTCGCCGTCTGGCGGGATCCGGGCGAAACGGCGGCGCGGCGGCTGTTCGGCTATTCGATCGTCTATCTGTTCCTGCTGTTCGCGCTTCTCATCCTCGATCGCGCGCCGGCGGGGACCGTGTCATGAGTCTTGCGATGATGTCGGAGCAGGACAGGAAACGTCAGCGCGCCAAGAACCTGGCGCTCGCGCTCACCATCGGCGGCCTGTGCCTGCTGTTTTACGTGATCACCATCGTTCGGATGGGGACGCAATGAACAGCACCTCGTCCAACCGCAGCAACGTGCGCGTTGCCGTCGTCCTCGGCGGTGTGGTCGCCGTCATGGTCGCGCTCGCCTTCGCCTCCGTTCCGCTCTACCGGCTGTTCTGCCAGGTGACCGGCTTCGGCGGCACGACCCAGCGCGCGGCCGAGGCGCCGGCTGCCCCCGGCGACCGCATCGTGACCGTCCGTTTCAATGCCGACATCGGTGGCAACAATCTGCCGTGGACGTTCCGGCCGGTGGAGCACGAGGTGCGCGTGCGGGTCGGCGAGGAACGGCTGATCCATTACCAGGCCACGAACAACGGCACCGAGCCGGTCATCGGCACGGCCACGTTCAACGTCACGCCCGCCAAGGCCGGCCCCTATTTCCAGAAGATCGCGTGCTTCTGCTTCGAAGAGCAGCGCCTCGATCCGGGCGAGACCGTCGATATGCCGGTCTCGTTCTTCATCGATCCCGACATCGTCAAGGATCCGAACCTGCGCGACGTGAACACCATCACGCTGTCCTACACCTTTTTCCGGGCCAAGCATGATGCCGACCGGGCGCTGCGCACCAGCAGCACCGTCGCGGCCTTGGCCCCGTCGTCTGCTGCCGCAAACTGAGCGATCTGCACCAGGAGCGAATAAAAATGGCCCAGCCCAGCACCGGATCTGGAATCAAGCACCCCTACCACCTCGTCGATCCGAGCCCGTGGCCGATCATCGGGTCGATTTCGGCGTTCGTGCTCGCCATCGGGGGGCTGTCCTACATGCACCCGGGCATGTTCGGGCCCGGGCTGGAGCCGGCCATGGAGGCGCTCGGCATCTGGAAGGTCATCATCGGCGTCGTGCTGGTGCTGTTCACCATGGCCGGCTGGTGGCGCGACGTGATCCGGGAATCGCTCACGCCCGGGCTGCACTCGCCGGTCGTCCGCCTCGGCCTGCGCTACGGCATGGTGCTGTTCATCAGCTCCGAGGTGATGTTCTTCGTCGCCTTCTTCTGGGCGTACTTCCATTTCGCGCTGTTCCCGCAGCATGCCGGCTCCGAGGTGTGGCCGCCGCAGGGGATCGTCACCTTCGACGCGTTCGACATTCCCTTCCTCAACACGCTGATTCTGCTCACCTCCGGCGTGACGGTGACCTGGGCCCATCATGCGCTGCGTGAAAACAACCATGCGCACGTGGTCTACGGACTGGCGCTGACGGTTGCGCTCGGTCTCTGCTTCACCGCGCTGCAGGCGCTCGAGTACAGCGAGGCGCCGTTCAAGTTCACCGATGGCGTGTATCCGTCGATCTTCTTCATGGCGACGGGATTCCACGGCTTCCACGTCATCGTCGGAACCATCTTCCTGATCGTGTGCCTCGTCCGCGCCATCAAGCGGCAGTTTACGCCGGAGCGCCACTTCGGCTTCGAGGCGGCGGCGTGGTACTGGCACTTCGTCGACGTGGTCTGGATCTTCCTGTTCACCGCCATCTACTGGTGGGGCGAGGGTCCGGTCACGCTCAGCGACCTGCACTGATCGGTCCCGCATGGCACAGGACAGCCCGGCGCCGCCGTCGCCGTTCCGCGCCGGGCTGCTCTGCCGCTGTCCGCGTTGCGGCATCGGGCCGCTTTACGGGGGGCTCCTCGACGTTCGTGCGCGATGTCCGCATTGCGGGCTCGATCTCAAGGCGCACGATTCCGGCGACGGCCCGGCCGTGTTCGTGATCCTCATTCTCGGTTTTCTGGTCGTCGCGCTGGCGCTGCTGGTCGAGGCGCGGTTCGAGCCGCCTCTCTGGGTGCACGCGGTGGTCTGGCCGGTCGTGATCTTGGGCGGCGCCCTTGCTATGCTGCGGCCGCTCAAGGCGACCCTGATCGCCCTCCAGTACAGGCACCGGCGCGACACCTTCGATGCTGCGTAATCTGTTCGCCGATTTCCGACCGCGCCTCGTACCGACCCTGATCACGGTTGTGGGCGTGACGCTTCTGCTTGGCCTCGGTACGTGGCAGGTTTTCCGTCTGGCCGAGAAGAACGCGATCAATGCCCTGCGGGCCGAACGCGCCGGCGCGCCGGCGGTGCCGCTGCCGGCCCGGATCGACGATCCGGGCGCGTGGGCATTCCGCCGCGTCGCCGTCACCGGCGAGTTCCGCCACGACCGCGAGCTCTATCTCCACGCGCGCTCCCTCAACGGAAACACCGGATATCACGTCGTCACGCCGCTCGTCCGGCCGGACGGACCGCCGGTCCTCGTCAATCGCGGCTGGATTCCCTACGAACGCAAGGATCCGGCGACGCGCACGGCCGGCCAGGTTAAGGGTACGGTGACGGTCGAAGGGATTCTTCGGTTCGACGCGCGCCGCGGCTGGCTGATGCCGGAAAACGACCCGACGCGCAACGTCTGGTTCTGGTACGACCTGCCGGCCATGGCCGAAGCGGCCGGTGTTCCGGATGCGGCACCGCTCTACATCGAGGCGGGTGCGACGGCGAACCCGGGCGGCGTACCGATCGGCGGCCAGACGCAGATCCAGCTGCCGAACAATCATCTGCAATACGCGCTGACGTGGTACGCGCTGGCGATCGCGCTCGCCGTCATCTACATCGTGTCGCAGCGGCGGCCGTCGGAGTCTGCTGCGTCTTCCCGACACTGATCGATCGAGAGCACGTATCCATGGCGACCGTTCCTGCCGAAACGTCCGATGCGGCCAACGCCTACGCCGCGCTCGAGCGCCGCTTCCGGCGCATGAATCTGGTGCGCGAGGCTGCCGGCATGCTGCAGTGGGACATGGCGGCCATGATGCCCCCGGGTGGTGCCGCCGTGCGTGGCGAGCAGCTCGCGACCCTCAAGGTCATCGTGCACGAGCAGATGACCGATCCCGCGATGGCCGATCTTCTCGATGCCGCTGAGGCCGGCGCCGACGCGCTCGGACCCTGGCAGCGTGCCAACCTGCGCGAGATGCGGCGCGCCTGGATTCATGCCACGGCGGTGCCGGCCGACCTCGTCGGGGCGCTGTCGCGCGCGACGTCGGAATCCGAGATGCGCTGGCGCACGGCCCGCGCCGAGAACGACTTCGCCGGGCTGCTGCCGTTGCTGCGTCAGGTGCTCGACCTCGTCCGCGAGGTGGCGCAGATCAAGGCCGCGCGCTTGGGCGTCAGCCCCTATGACGCGCTGCTCGACGAATACGAGCCGGGCGGCTCGTCCGCCGAGATCGACCGGATCTTCGACGACCTCGCGCGTTTCCTGCCGGGCTTCATCGATGCGGTGCTGGCGAAACAGGCACGCGAACCCGCCATTCTGCCGCTCACGGGACCGTTTCCGGCGGACCGCCAGCGGGCGTTGGCCGAGCAGTTGATGAAGGCGCTCGGCTTCGATTTCGAGCACGGGCGGCTCGACACCAGCCATCACCCGTTCTGCGGCGGCGTACCCGAGGACGTGCGGATCACCACGCGCTGGAACGAGTCGGACTTTCTCTCCGGGCTGATGGGTGTGCTGCACGAGACGGGCCATGCGCTCTACGAACGCGGCCTGCCGCCCGAATGGCGGCATCAGCCGGTCGGCGAGGCGCGGGGGATGAGCGCGCATGAGAGCCAGTCGCTGCTGGTCGAGATGCAGGCCTGCCGTTCGCGCGAGTTCATCGACTATCTCGCTCCGCTCGCCGCGGCCGCCTTCGGCGGCAGCGGCCCGGAATGGAGCGCCGACAATCTCTACCGCATCTACACCCGCGTCGAGCGCAGCCTGATCCGGGTCGATGCGGACGAGGTCACGTATCCCGCGCACGTCATCCTGCGCTACCGTCTCGAGAAGGCGATGATCGCGGGCGATCTCGCGCTCGCCGATCTGCCGGCAGCCTGGGCCGAGGGGATGCGCGAGCTCGTCGGCGTCGTGCCGCCGGACGACCGCGACGGCTGCCTGCAGGACATTCACTGGCCCAGCGGCGCCTGGGGCTATTTCCCGACCTACACCCTGGGCGCGATGACGGCCGCGCAGCTCTTCGATGCCGCGACACGGGCCGATGCATCGGTGCGCCCGTCGCTCGCCAAGGGCGACTTCGGCCCGCTGATGGCGTGGCTCAAGGCCAATTTCCATGCCAAGGCCTCGTCCCTGCCCATGCGTGAACTGCTGGTGCAGGCGACCGGCCGGCCGCTCGATCCGGCCATTTACAAGCAGCATCTCCGGCGCCGGTATCTGGAGACATGAAACGTCCCGAAGATTTCATGCGCCGCGCCCTCGCGCTCGGTCGCCGCAACGCCGACAGCGGTGGCGGCGGACCGTTCGGGGCCGTGATCGTCCGCGCCGGCGAGATCGTCGGCGAGGGATGGAATCAGGTCACGACGCTAAAGGACCCGACCGCGCATGCCGAAATCGTGGCGATCCGCGACGCCTGCGCCCGCCTCGAGACGTTCTCGCTCGCCGGCTGCGAGATCTACACGAGCTGCGAGCCCTGCCCGATGTGCCTGGGCGCAATCCTCTGGGCGCGGCTCGACCGCATGTATTACGCGAGCGACCGTGTCGACGCGGCGGCAGCCGGCTTCGACGACGATGTCTTCTATCGCGAGGTCGCTCTGCCGCTGCACGCGCGGCGGCTGCCGGCCGTGCGCCTGCTGCCCGAAGAAGGCCGCGCCGTGTTCGCCGCCTGGGCCGCCAACCCGAACAAAGTTCCCTACTGACGCGTCCCGCACGACCTTTGTGCGAAACGTGGGGGACGCTGCCGGCTTTACCCATGGCCGGGAAAGAATTGCGCCCGCCGGCCCCGTAGGGCGCGGCGGGCGCAGGTGCCCGAGAGGGGAACGAGGTTACGGTTGCGCAACGATCCGGGTGCGGGCCGTGCCGGCAACGCGCGTCGGCAGGCGGCTCATCCAGGCAAAGAACCGGATCAGGACGTTGGCGAACGCCCGTGCCGCTTCGGCACGCGCGCGTCGCTCCAGCTCGATGCCCGTGAGATGCCAATAGGGATTGTCCTCGGCTTCGATGCCGAGCGGGACTCTCGTGTGTTCCAGATCAGACCGCATGGAAGCCTCCTGCAAAATCGTCCAAGCGCTTCGGCGGTCCCTCCCGTTCGTTGCAGTGCGTTATGGGAATTATCACGCTGAATCAGGAAGATTCATCTTTCGATATTGCAATGCAGCATTGCAGATGGTGCAGCTGAATCGCGCAGCAGTCTGCCGTCTTTCCGGGCCGCGGTTGGCGCCGGAACGGGCAGGGCAGGCGGTCAGCTCGCCGACCGGACGGGGATGCCGGCCGGCGGGGCGGCCGAGGCTGCCGGCCATGGCCGGAGGGGCTCGTACTTTGCGCGCGTCGCCCGGAACGTCCGGTTATTCCTAGCCGCTGGCGCCGCCGGCCCGGGCCCGCGGGACTATGGTCGGCCGGGGATCAATCCGCAGGACAGTAATCCTGAAACGGCTGGGCGGCGCCCTCGCGCCGGGTGGGTAGCTCCGAAGATATGATAAGTCATATCAATGAGTTATGCCCATCTCTCCCGTGCGCCGGGTGGCGCGGGATCGTCCTTGCCGCCGCCGCGCCCGGGGGCTAGTCTCGCCGCCTCGTTGACGTCCCGAGGAAAACGGCCTTGCTCTACGTGTCGACCCGGGGGACAGCCCCGGCGCTTGCTTTTGACGATGTTCTGCTCACCGGGCTCGCCCGGGACGGCGGCCTCTACGTGCCCGAAACGTGGCCGCGCCTCGGCAAGACCGAGCTGCGCGCGCTCGCCGGCCGGCCCTATGCCGAGATCGCGTTCGCGATTCTCCGCCCCTATGTCGGCGGCACGATCGCCGATCGCGACCTCGCCGACATCATTGCCGATGCCTATCGCGATTTCGGCCACCCGGCCGTGGCGCCGCTTCGGCAGCTCGACGCCAACGACTTCCTGCTCGAGCTGTTTCACGGCCCCACGCTCGCGTTCAAGGACTATGCGCTGCAGCTCGTCGGCCGGCTGTTCGATCACGTGCTCAAGGCGAAGGGGCGCCGCATCACTATCGTCGGCGCCACGTCGGGCGACACCGGCTCGGCCGCGATCGAGGCCTGCCGCGACCGCGAGGCGATCGACATCTTCATCCTGCACCCCAAGGGGCGGACGTCCGAGGTGCAGCGCCGGCAGATGACGACGGTCGCCGCACCGAACGTGCACAACATCGCGATCGAGGGTACGTTCGACGACTGTCAGGACATCGTGAAGGCGATGTTCAACGACGCCGCCTTCCGCGACGAGTTCAACCTGTCGGCGGTCAACTCGATCAACTGGGCGCGCATCGCCGCGCAGATCGTCTACTACGTCGCGGCCGCGCTCACGCTCGGCGCGCCCGCGCGCCGCGTCGCCTTCGCGGTGCCGACCGGCAATTTCGGCAACGTGTTCGCGGCCTATGCGGCGGCGCAGATGGGGCTGCCCGTGGCCCGGCTCGTCATCGGCTCCAACCGCAACGACATCCTGGCGCGGCTCGTCGCGACCGGGACGATGGCGATCGCGCCGGTCGAGCCCTCCCTCAGCCCGAGCATGGACATCCAGGTGTCGAGCAACTTCGAACGTCTACTGTTCGACCTCTACGGTCGCAACGGCGGGCAGATCGCCAGGCTCATGCAGCGCTTCCGCAGGCACGGCCGCCTTGACCTCGCCAAGGGGCGGTGGGCGCGGTTCACGCGCCTGTTTGCCGGCGCGCGCGTCGACGACGAGGCGACGCTCGCGACGATCCGCGACGTCTGGCAGCGCACGGGCGAGATCGTCGATCCGCACACGGCCGTCGGAATCGCGGCCGCGCGCAGTGTCGAACGCGACCCGTCGGTGCCGCTCGTCGCACTCGCCTGCGCGCATCCGGCGAAGTTCCCCGATGCCGTCGAGAAGGCGACCGGGATAAAACCGAAGCTTCCGGCACGTCTGGCCGATCTGTTCGAGCGGCCGGAACGCGTCACCACGCTTCCCAACGACGTTCGCGCGGTCCAGGACTTCGTCCGGTCGCGCGTGAGGGTGTTCGCATGACCGTTCGCGTGACCACACTTTCCAACGGATTGCGCATCGCAACCGACACCATGCCGGAGATCGAGACGGTCTCGGTCGGCGTCTACATCGGCGTCGGCACGCGCCAGGAGCCGGCCGAGGCGAACGGGGTCGCGCATCTGCTCGAGCACATGGCGTTCAAGGGGACGACGACGCGCTCGGCGCGGCGCATCGCCGAGGAGATCGAGGCCGTCGGCGGTCAGATGAACGCGCATACCGGGCGCGAGCAGACGGCCTATTACATCAAGGTGCTGAAGGACGATCTGCCGCTCGCCGTCGACATACTGGCCGACATCCTGCAGCGCTCGGTGTTCGACCCCGTCGAGTTCGAGCGCGAGCGCGGCGTCATCCTGCAGGAGCTCGGTCAGGTGGTCGATACGCCCGACGACGTGATCTTCGACCACTTCCAGGAAATCGCCTATCCCGACCAGGCGCTCGGGCGTCCCGTCCTGGGACGCGCCGAGATCATCGAGCGGCTGCCGCGCGCCGCCCTCGTCGAGTTCCAGCTGCGCCATTACGGCGCGCGCAACATGGTCGTCGTCGCCGCGGGCGCGGTCGAGCACGACGCGCTGGTCGATCTCGTCTCGCGCAGCTTCACCGAGGTGCCAACCGAGGCGGACGGCTCCTATGACGCGGCCGTGTATGTCGGCGGCGAGTTCCGCGACGAAAAGGACCTCGAGCAGGTCCACCTCGTGCTCGGTTTTCCCGGTGTCGCGTATGACGACCCCGACTATTACGCCGCGCATGTGCTCTCGACCATGCTCGGCGGCGGCATGTCGTCACGCCTTTTCCAGGAGATCCGCGAGAAGCACGGGTTGTGCTACGCGATCTCGTCGTTCTCCAGCTCGTTCCTCGATGCCGGCGTCTTCGGCATCTATACCGGCACCGGCGAGGCCGAGGTCGCCGAACTCGTGCCGATGCTGATCGACGAGCTTGCGGCGGTGTTCGAGCCGGCGCCCGAGGAGGAGGTGCGCCGTGCGCGCACGCAGATGAAGGCGGGGCTGCTCATGTCGCTCGAGAGCAGCAATGCGCGCATGGATGCGCTGGGTTCGCAGATTCTGACGTATGGCCGCCCGCTTTCGCCGGCGGAGCTCGCCGCGCACATCGACGCGGTCGATGCCGACCACGTCGCGCGCGTTGCGCGTCGCATTCTGACGGGGCCGCCGACGCTCGCGGCAATGGGACCGTTGCGGAATCTGCCGTCGCTCGACGGGATCGCGCGCCGGATGGGAACGCGTCGGCTGCTTCAGGCGTGACCGGACAGGCTCGACAGCGAGGTCGGGTTGATGCCGATCTTGGCCATCGCGTTCTGCCACATGTGCTCAAGGTCGCTCCCGAACACGAGCTCGGGATCGGCCGGCACGTTCAGCCAGCCGTTGGCGGCCATCTCGGTTTCGAGCTGCCCCGGACCCCAGCCGGCGTAGCCGAGCGCCAGGATGCTGCTGCGGGGACCTTCGCCTTCGGCGATCGCGCGCAGGATGTCCACGGTCGCGGTCAGTGCGAAGCCGCTGGTGACCAGCATCGTACCTTCGCGCACGTAATCGTCGGAGTGCAGCACGAAGCCGCGGCCCGACTCGACGGGACCGCCGAAATGAACGCGGATCTGCTGCGTACGCGGCCCGGTCTTGATGTTGAGCTGTTCGAGCAGATCGGGAAACGACAACTGATCGAACAGCTTGTTGACGACCAGGCCCATCGCGCCCTCGTCGTTGTGGGCGCAGATGTAGATCACCGCACGCTCGAAGCGCGGATCACTCATCTGCGGCATCGCGACCAGCAGATTCCCGGTGAGTGACTCCGTTTGTGTGGTCTTCAGCGGCATGGCTATCAAATATGGCTTCGATCCGGTTAAAACAAGCCTACGCCCTGGCCCGGCGCGACGTCCATCCCGCAAGGCGGGGATACGCGCCTTCGGCTTCGACCGCTACTATATAGAAGAGAGGGCTCGAGTGAATCGTTCCTTGGGTGAATCGCCCCATTTCTCCGGCGGGCGGCAACGGTAACGAAGTCGATGTGGATGTCGCTCCGGCGGGTTCTCGTGCTGTTTGCGGCGGGGCTGGGCTTGACCGGCGCCGCGTGCGGACCGGTGCATGCCGAGCCCGCGTCGTCCTGGAGCCGCAATGATCATGCCGCCGTGCGCCTCGTCTCGGCCGTCGCGGCGACCGGCACCGCCGAACGCCTTCGCCTCGGCCTGCAGTTTCAGCTGGCGCCGGGCTGGAAGATCTACTGGCGCTCGCCGGGCGACGCCGGCTTTCCGCCGCGCATCGACTGGAGCGGGTCCGACAATCTGGCGCGTGCCGATATCCGCTGGCCGGCCCCGGTGCGGTTCGAGCTGTTCGGGTTGGAAACGTTCGGTTACGGCGGCGAGATCGTGCTGCCGATCGACGTCACGCTGCAGCGTCCGGGCGAACCGCTGCGCCTCGACGCGCGCGTCGACTACCTCGTCTGCGAGAAGATCTGCATTCCATACCAGGCGGATCTCGCGCTGGTACTCCCGGCCGGACCGGCGCGCCCCGGCGCCTTCGCGCATCTCATCGACCGTTTCAATGCGCGCGTGCCGGGCGACGGCACGGCCGTCGGCCTTGCCATCGAGCGCGTCGATTGGCTGGACGGCGCCGAGCCGCAGCTGATCGTCGCGGCGCGCAGCGTTGAGCCGTTCACGTCCCCCGACGTTCTCGTCGAGGCGCCGGGCCCGTGGAGCTTCGGCCGGCCCGTGCCGGCGCTGCGCGACGGCGGCCGTGCGGTTGAGCTGCGCGTGCCGGTTCGTCTCGAAGCGACGGACGGCACGCGCGACCTCGTCGGCCGGTCCGTCACCCTGACGCTCATCGACGGCGAGCGTGCCGCCGAGCGGACGCTCGGCGTCGGCCGGCGCACGGCACCTGCGGCCACGGGTTTTCTCGGCATCCTCGCGCTCGCGGTGCTGGGCGGTTTGATTCTGAACGTGATGCCGTGCGTGCTGCCGGTGCTGTCGCTGAAGCTGCTCAACGTCGTCGCTCATGCGGGCGCCGCACAGGCCGCCATTCGCCGCAACTTCGTGGCGTCGGCGGCAGGCATCGTCGCATCGTTCCTGGTGCTCGCGGCCGCGCTCGCCGGCCTCAAGACGGCAGGGCTGGCGGTCGGCTGGGGGATTCAGTTCCAGCAGCCGCTCTTCCTGGTTTTTCTGATCCTGCTGCTCGCCGTCTTCGCCGCGAATCTGTGGGGCTGGTTCGAAATCCGCGTACCCGGCGCACTGGCGAACGTCGCCGCGCGCGCAGGCGGCACGCGCGGGGCGCAGGACGACGTCGTCGGATCGTTTCTGACGGGCGCGCTCGCGACGCTGCTCGCCACGCCGTGCTCGGCGCCGTTTCTCGGGACCGCGATCGGCTTCGCGCTCGCGGCCGGCCCGGCCGAGATCTTCGCGGTGTTCGCTGCCGTCGGGGCCGGCCTCGCGCTGCCTTATCTTGCCGTCGCCCTGGTGCCGCGGCTCGCGCGCCTGCTGCCGCGCCCCGGCGCCTGGATGGTGGTGTTGCGGCGCCTGCTGGGCGTGGCCCTGCTCGGCACCGCCGTGTGGCTGCTGTCCATCCTCGTCGTCCAGATCGGAACTCGTGCCACGCTCGCGCTTGCGAGCGTGGTCGTGCTCCTGCTTGCGTTCCTGTGGGTCGTGCGCGAGGCCGGCGAATCGCGCCGCTGGCTGCGGCCGCTCGGGCTCGTCGCGCTCGGCGCGGTTGCGTTCGCGACGCCGCTTGCGCTCCGCGCACATTCGGTGCCGCCGTCTGCTGCGGCCGAACCCGGCTGGCGCGGCTTCGATCGCGGCGAGATCGATCGCCTCGTCGCTGATGGTCGCGTCGTGTTCGTCGACGTCACCGCCGACTGGTGCATCACGTGTCAGGCGAACAAGACGCTCGTGCTCTCGCGTGGCGAGGTTGCCCGTCGCCTGGCGGGCGAGGGGCCGGAGGGAACCCGGGTCGTCGCCATGCGCGCCGACTGGACGCTGCCCGACCCGCGGATCGCCGACTATCTCGCGAGCTTCGGGCGGTACGGCATCCCCTTCAACGTCGTCTACGGTCCCGGCGCGCCGGCCGGCATCGTGCTGCCCGAACTGCTGTCGTCCGACGTCGTGCTCGCGGCGCTCGATCGCGCGGCGGGCCGTGCCGATGCGCGCGCGGATCCCGCGCGGTAAGCCGGGCCGCGGGCGTTTGATGCACGCGCGGCAGCGGTATAAAAATAGCGTCGGGAGGCTGTGGAGGTCGGCCGCAGCGTTCGCAACCGCACTCGATCCACGAGAAGGGACAAAGACATGATCAAGGTCGGAGACAAGATTCCCTCGGTCAAGCTCAAGTACATGTCCAAGGAAGGCGTGAAGGACATCACCACCGACGAACTGTTCAAAGGCAAGGTCGTCCTGTTCGGCCTGCCCGGCGCGTTCACGCCGACCTGCTCGGCGAAGCATCTGCCGGGCTTCGTTCAGCACGCCGACCAGATCCGGGCCAAGGGCGTGGATCGCATCGTCTGCCTGTCCGTGAACGATGCTTTCGTCATGGATGCGTGGGGCAAGAGCCAGAACGTCGGCGACAAGGTGATGATGGTCGCGGACGGCAATGCCGATTTCGCCAGGGCCGTGGGGCTCGAGTTGGACGTCACCGCCAATGGCATGGGCACGCGCATCCGCCGCTTCTCGGCGATCATCGAGGACGGCGTCGTCAAGCAGCTCAATGTCGAGAAGCCGGGTGCGTTCGAGGTCTCGAACGCCGAGACGATTCTGCAGCAACTGGGGTGACGCATTCGGGTTGCGATGCGCATTCGGAAGGGTGGGGAACGGTTCTGTTCCTGTCCCCGCCCTTCTTCTTGACGGGCCGCGCCCATGACCGTCAGGTGTGGGCGGCCGGCCGAACAAAGCACCGCCGGCTGACGGCTTGCCGCAGCCGGGCATGATTCATCGATGGTAGGAGGCGCCCGGAACAGGCAGGCGTTGAAAAGCGCCTGCTTCAGCAACCGGAACGGCTGCAAGGGCCGTGTTAGGAGGAAATGATGAGACAGGGTTTGTTTGTATTGGCCGTTGCGGCCGCACTGGTGAGCGCCGGCAGCGCGTCGGCGGACGACAAGGCAAAGCAGGGCGCGACCATCTTCAAGCGTCAATGCGGCGCCTGCCATACGGTTGAGCCGGGCAAGAACCGCGTCGGCCCGTCGCTTGCGGGCGTGTACGGGGAGAAGTCGGGATCGGTCGAGGGCTTCAACTACTCGCCGGCGATGAAGAAGGCCGACGTCGTCTGGAACGAGGAGAACCTTGCCAAGTATCTCGCCGATCCGAAAGGATTCATCCCCGGCAACAGGATGGCTTTCGCCGGCCTCAAGAAAGAGGACGAGCGCGAGGCCGTGATCGAGTATCTCGAATCCGTCAAGAAGGGGGCTGGCGCAAGCTGACCCTTCGCGATTCGCCTCACGCGCCCATGACGGGTGCGTGGGGCCTCCTTGCCGCCTCGCGGCAGGCGACGCGGCATCGTCCCCGGAAATCTTCCTCCCTAAAAATCCTCGCGGCGTGCGGCGCCCGTTTCGCGGAACGCGGCGATGGCGGCGCGCGCCAGCGCATCGGCGCGCTCGTTCTCCGGATGCCCGGCATGTCCGCGCACCCAGTGCCATTCCACCTGGTGGGGGGCGAGTGCTGCCTCCAGCCGTTGCCACAGATCGACGTTCTTCACCGGCTTCTTGTCCGCGGTCCGCCAGCCGTTGCGCTTCCAGTCGTGGATCCAGCGCGTGATGCCGTCCCTGAGATAGGTGGAATCGGTATGGATGCGCACGCGGGCCGGGCGTTTCAGCGCCTCCAGGCCGCGGATCGCGGCGAGCAGCTCCATGCGGTTGTTCGTCGTCATCGCTTCGGCGCCGGACAGTTCCTTTTCGTGCCCGCGCCAGCGCAGGATGACGCCCCAGCCGCCGGGGCCGGGATTGCCGCTGCAGGCGCCGTCGGTGAAGAGATCGACGATGTCGGATGCGTCGGTCACGGTCCGCGCCGCGGCCCCAGCACGATCTCGCCCTCGACCGTGACCTGAACGGTCTGCTCGCCCAGCTCGGCGACCGGCGGCGCCTTCGCATCGGTCGCCATTTCCATGCGCATGGTGACCGGGCGCGGCGCCGCGCCGAGCACGTTGCCGACGCGGATCTCGGCGATGCGGACGATGTCGAGCCCCAGCTCGGTCGCGACACGCTCGGCCCGCTCAAGCAGCCGCTTCAGCGCCTCGGCGGTAAGTTCGTCCTGCGCCGTCCGGGCCGTTTCGGGCCTGAGGTCGAACGACATGCCCGAGAACACGAGGCCCTGCGCCTGCAGTTCGCCGGCCAGCGCGAGTAGCGCGCCGAACTCCGTCCCGGTGAGGATCAGCGACTGCTGTCCGCGCCAGCGCGGCGCGGCGTTCTTCGGGCGCTCCTCGTACACCCAGTAGCCGCCGGTCTCGGCCTTGACGTCCGGTACGGCCTTGGCGCGATCGAGGGCGGCGGCCATGCGCTGGTTGATCTCCGCCTGCAGCCGCGTCGGATTGGCGCCGACGGCCTCGACCCGGAGTTCCGCGCGTAAGTGATCGCGCGTCATCGTGCGCTCGGCGCTTTCGACGAGCCGCAGCACGGTTCCGCTCTCCTCGCCCGGCGTCGCCGTTTGCGACCAGGCAAGGCCGGCGGGCATCAGGATCAGGGTGCAAAGGACGATGACGCGAATCATTCGGCACCTCATGGCGGTGGCAGTTACAGCCCGTAGGCGGCCGCGCTTTTGACCGAACCGTGGAAGCGCAGCTTCTTCCAGTATTCGAGCGGATCCTTGGGCCGCACGAGCGCGCCCTTCGGCTGGTTCAGCCAGTCGTAGAGGCGCGTCAGCAGGAATCGCAGCGCGCTGCCGCGCGCGAGCAGCGGCAGCGCTTCGATTTCACCAGGCTCGAGCGGGCGCACCTTGCAATAACCGGCGACGAGGCGCCGGGCTTTCGTCGCATTGAAGCTGTTGTCGGGCTCGAAGCACCACGCGTTGAGGCAGATGGCAAGGTCGTAGGCGAGCAGGTCGTTGCACGCGAAATAGAAGTCGATCATGCCCGACAGCCGCTCGCCCAGGAAGAAGACGTTGTCGGGAAACAGATCGGCATGGATGATGCCCGAGGGCAGATCCTTCGGCCAATGCCCGGCGATGTCGTCGAACTCGCGGGCGAGTTCATCCCATAGGCCTTTCCTCACTTCGTCGGCGCGCGCGTGGCACGCATCGAGAAGCTTGCGCCAGCCGTCGACCGACAGCGCATTCGCGCGATGCATCGGGAACGACGCGCCGGCGAGGTGGAGTTTGGCGAGGGCCTCGCCGACGGGGCCGCAATGCGTCACCTGGATTCGCCGCGGCCACATGCCCTGCAGAAAGCTGACGATCGCAGCGGGCCGCCCGGCGAGCGGCCGGATGACCTGCCCGTCGCGCGCGTGGATCGGCGTCGGGCAGGGAATGCCCTGCCGCGCCAGATGCTCCATCAGGCCCAGGAAGAACGGCAGGTCCTCCTTGGCGACGCGTTTCTCGTACAGCGTCAGGATGTAGTTGCCGCGCGTCGTCTGCAGCAGGTAGTTGGAGTTCTCGACGCCTTCGGCGATTCCCTTGTAGGCGACGACGTCGCCGATGTCGTACGCGGCGACGAAGTCTTCGAGCGCGTCGTCATCGACCTCGGTATAGACGGCCATGCGAGATCGGTCCGCGCCCGTTATGTGTTGACTGCTCTGGAACAACGACCCGGAGCATCGGGGACCCGAATGGCAATTTCATGGCGCGCCGCGCGCACCCGTTCGGTCCCTTGATGTCCTGATGGTTCGTTGCCGCCTGCCGGCACGATTGCGCGCATGGGAGACGCTCAACTCGCGAGGACTCGCGGCAGGTTGAAGTGCACGTCCTCGTCGCGGATGCGCATTTCCTCGACGCGGACGTCGTAGCGCTCCTGGCACGCCGCGATGATCTCCTGCACCAGCACTTCCGGCGCCGATGCGCCGGCCGTGAGGCCGAGCCGCCGCGCGCCCGCAAGCCACGACCAGTCGATGTCGCTCGCGCGCTGCACGAGTGCCGCCTTGCTGCATCCGGCGGCCTTGGCAACCTCGACCAGCCGCATCGAGTTCGACGAGTTCGGCGCGCCGACGACCAGCACCGCGTCGGCGGCCTCGGCGAGCGCCTTGACCGCGCTCTGGCGGTTCGTCGTCGCGTAGCAGATGTCCTCGCGCCGCGGGCCGACGATGTCCGGAAAGCGCCGCGTCAGCACGGCGACGATCGCGGCCGTGTCGTCGACCGACAGCGTCGTCTGCGTGACGTAGGCGAGGTTCGCCGGATCGGGAACCGTGACGGTTTCCGCCTGGGCCGCGCTTTCGACCAGCGTGACCGCGCCCGGGGGAAGCTGGCCCATCGTGCCGACCACCTCCGGATGGCCGGCATGGCCGATCAGGATGATGTGCCGGCCGGCTTCGAAGTGGTGCTCGGCCTCGCGATGCACCTTGCTGACCAGCGGACAGGTCGCGTCGATGTAGAGAAGCTTGCGCCGCTCCGCCTCCTGCGGCACGGACTTGGGCACGCCGTGGGCGGAAAAGATGACCGGAACGCCATCCGGCACCTCGTCGAGTTCCTCGACGAACACGGCCCCCTTGGCCTTGAGGCTTTCGACCACGTAGCGGTTGTGGACGATCTCGTGCCGGACATAGACCGGCGGACCGAACCGCTCGAGCGCCCGCTCGACGATCAGGATCGCGCGGTCGACGCCGGCGCAGAAGCCGCGCGGGCTTGCCAGCAGGATGTCGAGCGGCGCCTTGGCGGGCGTGCCGTCAGGCATGGCCGGTCCCGTTCTGGATCGGCGCTTGAGGATTCATGGTCGCTTCTCTAAATTCCCAAGCTTGGCAAGCGGTTGGACCGCAACTTACCCTGTCGTCGGCGGCAACGGAAGCCTAACCGGCGCTGACGGGATCGGCAGCCGGTATTTTAGAGTATTCTTGAGGATGGCCGGGCCAATTCCTGCAGAGAAGGCTCCCTACGGCATCGATGTCGAACCGGGCAAGGCTTGTTTCTGGTTTGCCGGCGGGCGCGGCAGGGGGACGTCCTTCTGCGGCGGAACCTGCGTCCATCCGGGCTGAATCCGGGACCGTCATCGTAACCGACCGGCCGACGCCTCGGCGCGTGGCCGTCACTCACCGAAGAATGGGGTCGAGGCCACGCGATATCATGAAGCTGTTCAGGATCGTTCCGTTCGTCGTTCTCGGGGCCGTGGCCCTGTCGGCCTGCAGTCGGACCGAGCCGTTGCCGTGCCCGCGCGTCTCGATTCTGGACGGCGCTGCGACCGTCACGAAGTTCCGCGACGGGCCGGGGCGCGACCTCACGGACGTCGATGCCAGGGGCGAGATCGTCGACGTCGCGACGAGCTGCAGCTACGACGGGAACGTGGTGACGCTCGACATGCAGGTCGCCATCGCCGCGACGCGCGGACCCGCCGACGAGGATCGCGCGGCAGAATTCGACTATTTCGTGGCGGTGATCGATCCCGGACAGAACGTCCTTGCCAAGGAAGTCTTCGATATCCGCTTTGCCTTTCCGGACACGCGCGCCCGCGTGGGCCGGATCGAGGAGATCGAACCGCGGATCCCGCTGCCCGACGTGAAGCAGGCCCCTGCCTATCGCGTCGTCGTCGGCTTCCAGCTCACGCCCGAGGAGCTTCGGTGGAACCGCGGCGACGCCCGTTAGGGCGTGCGTCCTGGGTCTCCGGCTCGGGTCTTTAGGCGCGTGGGCCGCGTAAGGCGCGGCGGCCCGCGGATCGTTCGGCGGGTGCGGCGCGTTTCACGGCATGCGCCGTTGGCGTACGCCCGGATACGACATCGTCCTGGGGTCGCCCGCCATGCCATCCACGTCGACGGGAGGGATTTCGCGCATCGGGCCGTTGGCGCGCCTCGCCTACGGCGTCTCGCACGGTCTTCGCATCGCGTGGTTCTACTCGCAGTACCGCCTTGCCGCGCGCCGCGGCGCGCCGGCGGCGCCGACGGGAAAGATCGACGGCCTGCCGTCGACGGCCGACATCTTCGTCCGCCTGCTCGCGCTCCTGCGGCGCGACCTCGGGAATATCGAGGCCGGGCTCTACCGCATGCCCCATGATTGGATTCCGCCGGTCATGCGGATGCTGCGCCTGAGCCGTCTTTTCTTCACCGATCTCGACGACGTCGGGCGCCGCCGTCGCCTGCGTCTCGGCGACGAGGTCTACAGGCGTGTTGCGGGCGAGGAGCCGCGCCGTCGCTATCCGCGCTACTACCTGCAGAACTTCCATTATCAGACCGACGGCTATCTCAGCGATACCTCTGCCGCGCTCTACGATTATCAGGTCGAGGTCCTGTTCTACGGCGGGGCCGATGCGATGCGGCGCCAGGCTTTGGTCCCGCTCGCGGACTTCCTGCGCGGCCGCCGCGTCGCCGGCACGCGCCTTCTCGACATCGGTGCCGGAACCGGGCGCTTCCTGACCTTCGTCAAGGACAACTATCCGCGGCTGTCGACGATCGCCCTCGACCTGAGCCCGCCTTATCTGCGGCGCGCCCAGGTTGCGCTCGGCCGGGATGCACGCACTCATGTCGTCAACGCGGCGGCAGAGGCGATGCCGCTTTGCGAGAACAGCATCGACGTCGTCACCTGCATCTATCTGTTCCACGAACTGCCGCGAAAGATACGCGCGGCGGTCGCGCGTGAGATCGCGCGCGTGCTGCGGCCGGGCGGGCGCCTGATTTTCGTCGACTCTCTCCAGCGCGGCGACGATCCCGAACTGGACCGGCTGCTCGACGTCTTTCCCAGGGCCTATCACGAACCCTATTACGCCGATTACGTGCGCGCCGATCTGCGCCGGCTGTTCGCCGGGGTCGGGCTCGACCACGTCGGCAACGATGTCGCCTTCCTCTCCAAGGTCATGACGTTCGACAAGCGCTGAGCCACCGTCAGACGAGCTGGATCTGACGTGCGCGGCGCGTGCGTCGGCTGTGCGGGACCGTCGTGTCCGGTATGGATGTCACCCGCCAGCCGATAGTCATCTGGAGAAATTCCCCGGCGTTGATGAATTCCCCGGCATGGATGAAGAACGATTTGGCGGGAATGGGGGCGCGGGAACGTATCCGGTCGGCGTTTGCGTAGACGGCCCTAGCATTTGCTGCTGTTGCGGCATGAACATGGGCGGCCGGGGCGGCGGGACGGACAGCGGCTGTTGCTGCATGACACCCTGTCCGTGTGGCACTTGCATTTGTGGGTATTGCGTCATGACCATGGGCTGCCCTGGCATTTGTTGCTGGTGCGGCACGACCATGGGCGGCCGCGGGGCGAGCAGCGCCTGTAGCTGCAATACGAACGTCTGGAGCCGCTGCGGATCGTTGGCCAGGGTTGCGAGGAGTTCCTCGATCATCTGCTGCTGGCGGCGTGCCTCCTCGATCTGCTGCCTCTGCCGAAGATAGGTGATGCCCGCGTTTATGGTGCCGAGTTCCGCCTGCGTGAAGGGGTCACCTCTTGATACCAGCCGGGCGGCCTGTTCGATGATGATGTCCTGCAGAACCTCGGGCGCGTTGTACTCGCCGTAATACGTGAGTTCTACAATGCTGTTGAAGTCACGGCCACCGCCGAAGAGCGATTTGACCTTCAGTCCGACGACCTTGATCCGCTTCTGGTCGTCGAACATTGCATCGAGAATTTTCTTTGCCGTGCGCGACTGGTTCGGGGACGTCTGGTCCATGTAGCGACCGTCGCCACGCCACATCATGACGAGAGCGTAGAACAGCCAGCGGAACGACATTTGATAGCCGGTCTGCTGCGTGAACCCGACCGTGGCGTCCTTGTTGCCCTTCGCCTCGACGATGAAATAACGTTTGACGTCGCCCGTCGCCATGTCGCGCTCGACCCAGATCTGGTCGATGCCGTTTTGGCTGCCTTGCGCCGCCTTGCCGATCTTGAGCTGCAGCTCGCCGGCCGTGCCGAAGATCTGTCGAAACTCTGGCGAACCGAAGAGCGTCAGGATGATTTTGGTTGCGGCGTATTCGCCGCGCGCCTCTGTGACCTCGCGGGAGAGCGCGGACGGACTGTTGCTCTTGATGTTCGCCGCAACGTTCGACAGGTGCTGCCTCAGCCGCGCTACCGTTTTCGCCTCGTGCAGGTTGAAGCGCCCGTTCGCACTGGCGGCGGTGGCTATCCGGTCCAACAGGTCAGCTACATTGTTCCCGTTTGCCTGAAGCAGACGGGCCAGTAGCGCGGAGTTCTCAGGGGTCAGCGTGTTCGTCAGGAACTGCTGCCAGATGATCGGGGCGTACTTGATCAGTTGCCTCCAATCGCGGTCTACGGGGCTTAGCGGACGCCAATCGGCTATGCCGCTTAGCAGATGCGAATAGGCCGCGGCTTCGGCGGTGAGGATGTTCTTCACGTCGCCGCTCGTTTCGGTTTCGAGGTGAATGAGCTGGCTCGACGACGTCGATCGTGTGGCTTGATTGATGAACCGGTTCAGGGCCTGGGTGACTTGTTGATGAAAGTTTGTCGCGCCCTCGACCGTTCCCAGTTCGAGCGTCGCCGCTGTCGCAAACGTCGTCGCGAGGCCGCCCGTATAGCGGGTCTGATCATTGACGTAGATGTGGTATTTGCCGACCGCCTCCTTCTCGGCGAAGCTCAAGCGTTGCAGAATCGTGTTGAGCAGGGGATCCTGGTTGTTGTCCGGCAGTTTCGGCATGGCGTTCGGCTGAGTTGCTCAGACGCGCTTATTCGGCCATTATAACCATAGGTTGTTAGCGGGGAATGATATTATCGTCTTTGGGGACGTGATCGACGTTCCCGGTTGCGCGGCATCGGGTCTGGGCTCTTGTCCGATTGACATGCACGTCGGCCCGACTATCGTGGTGATGGCCCGGTAACGGGCCCCCCCCCGTGCGGGAGAGACCGGCCGCCCGGCCATTGCCGGGTCAGCGCCGGCGCCGAAGGAGCAACCGCCCCGGAAACTCTCAGGCAAAAGGACCGCGAGGGGGAACGATCTCTGGAAAGCAGACGGTGCGGTGCCAAGGCCGGGCCGTCTCACCGAAGATGTAAATCGCGGGGATCGCCCCGCGGTGAATCTTTCAGGTCCAAGGACAGAGGGGGCGCAAGACCCGGTCGTCGTGCCGGACTTGCCCCGCGGCTCTGACTGGAGGACCTGAGCGTGACACAAGCTTCGACCGTTGCGCTGAAACGCACGCCGCTGCACGCGCTCCACGTGTCGCTCGGCGCGAAGATGGTGCCGTTCGCCGGCTACGACATGCCGGTGCAGTATCCCGCCGGCATCATTGCCGAACATCAGCATTGCCGCACCGGCGCCGCGCTGTTCGACGTCTCGCACATGGGACAGGTGCGGCTCGACGGCCGCGATGCCGCCGCAGCGCTCGAGCGGCTGGTGCCCGGCGACGTGGTCGGGCTGCCGGTCGGCCGCACGCGCTATACGCTGTTCACCGACGAGGCGGGCGGCATTCGCGACGACCTGATGGTCACCAATGCCGGCGACCATCTGCTGCTCGTGGTCAATGCGTCCTGCAAGGACGACGACGTCGCGCATCTCCGGGCCGAAATCGGCGATCGCGTGACGGTGACGATGCTCGACGATCGGGCGCTACTCGCCTTGCAGGGGCCGCAGGCCGTGGCCGTCATGGCCCGCCTTGCGCCCGATGCCGCCGTGATGAAGTTCATGAGCTTCGCGCAGTTCACGATCGACGGCATCGATTGCTGGCTGACGCGCTCGGGCTATACCGGCGAGGACGGGTTCGAGATCTCCGTGCCGGCGGACGCGGCCGTGCGTCTCGCGCAACGGCTGCTGGCGGAGCCGGAGGTCAGGCCCGCCGGCCTGGGCGCGCGCGACTCGCTGCGCCTCGAGGCGGGCCTGTGTCTCTACGGTCACGACATCGACCGCACGACCTCGCCGGTGGAGGCGGATCTCGGCTGGACGATCCCGAAGCGGCGCCGCGCCGAGGGCGGCTTTCCGGGTGCGTCGCGCATCCTTGCCGAACTCGCGCACGGTCCGTCGCGCCGGCGCGTCGGCATCCTGCCCGAAGGGCGTGCGCCGGCGCGCGAACACACGCCGATCATGGACGCCGATGGCAACTGGATCGGCGACGTCACCAGCGGCGGCTTCGGTCCCACGGTCGGCGGTCCGATCGCGATGGGCTATGTCGATGTGCGGTCGGCGCAACCCGGCACGCGGCTTGATCTGATCGTGCGCGATACGGCGCGCCCCGCGCGCGTCGTGCCGCTGCCGTTCGTTCCGCACCGCTACTTCAGGGGATAGCGGCGCGCTTCAAAGCAACGGAGAATCATTCATGGCGGATCTGAAATTCACCAAGGAACACGAGTGGGTCCGTGTCGAGGGGGATATCGGTACAGTCGGCATCACCGACTATGCCCAGGCCCAGCTCGGCGACGTCGTCTATGTCGAGCTGCCCGAGGTTGGCCGGAAGGTCACCAAGGGTGGCGATGCGGCCGTGGTCGAGTCGGTGAAGGCGGCGAGCGAGGTCTACGCGCCCGTCTCGGGCGAGGTGGTCGAGGTCAACAACGATCTCACCGGCAATCCCGCACTCGTGAATTCGTCGCCGGAGGGCGAGGGCTGGTTCTTCAAGCTGAAGCTCGCCGATCCCGGCGAACTCGCCGAGCTGATGGACGAGGCCGCCTACAAAAAGTTCGTCGAGGGCCTGAGCTGAAGCGGCCGGCGGCGTGACCTGCGGCCTCATCCATATGGCTGCGGCCGCACGGAACGCGCCGGTGGCAACCCGCTTCGCCCAATCGTGAGGAGTCGCCCATGCGCTACCTTCCGCACACCGATGCCGACCGCCGCGCCATGCTGGATGCGATCGGCGTCGGCTCGATCGACGACCTGTTCCGTGACGTGCCCGTATCGGCGCGTCTGGAGCGGCCGGTCGATCTGCCGCACCACATGACCGAGCTCGAGGTCGAGCGCGCCATCGGCGCGATGGCCGCGAAGAACCGGCATGCCGGCAGCCTCGCCTGCTTTCTCGGTGCGGGTGCCTATCGCCACCACATCCCGGCGGCGGTCGATCATCTGATCCAGCGCGGCGAATTTCTGACGTCGTACACGCCGTATCAGCCCGAGGTGTCGCAGGGCACGCTGCAGGCCCTGTTCGAATTCCAGACGCAGGTGGCGCTCATCACCGGCATGGAGATCGCCAACGCCTCCATGTACGACGGCGCCACCGCCTGTGCCGAGGCGGTGATGATGGCGAACCGCCTCACCCGGCGCAAACGCGCGGTGCTGTCGGGCGGCCTTCATCCGCATTATCGCGAGGTCGTCGAGACCGATGCCCGCTGGACCGGCTTCGACGTCGTCGCGGCCCCGCCCGATGTAGCGGGCGTCGAGGATCTGGCGGCGATGATCGACGCCGACACCTCGTGCGTCGTCGTCCAGAATCCGTCGGTGTTCGGGCACGTCCGCGACCTGTCGCCGCTTGCCGCAGCCGCGCAGAAGGCGGGCGCGCTTCTCGTCGTCGTCGTCACCGAAATCGTCTCGCTCGGTCTCCTCATGCCGCCCGGCGCCATGGGCGCCGACATCGTCGCCGCCGAAGGACAGTCGCTCGGCAATCCGCTCAATTTCGGCGGGCCCTATGTCGGCCTGTTCGCGACGCGCGAGAAATACGTGCGCCAGATGCCGGGCCGCATCGCCGGCGAAACCGTCGATGCCGACGGACGGCGCGGCTGGGTCCTCACGCTGTCGACGCGCGAACAGCACATCCGGCGCGAGAAAGCGACCTCGAACATCTGCACGAATTCTGGGCTGTGCGCGCTCGCCTTCGCCATCCACCTCGCCTTGCTCGGCGAGGCCGGATACACGCAGCTCGCCGCGCTCAATCACGCCAATGCCGTGCGGCTCGCGGAAAAGCTGGGACAGGTGCCGGGCGTCGAGGTCGTCAACGACACCTTCTTCAACGAGTTCACCTTGCGCCTGCCGAAGCCGGCGGCGCCCGTCGTCGAACGGCTCGTGAGGAAGGGCGTGCTCGGTGGCGTGCCCGGCGGGCGGCTGTGGCCCGGCAAGCGCGATCTCGCGAACCTGCTGATCGTCGCCGCGACCGAGACGAATACCGGGGCCGAGATGGATCTCTTCGCCCGTGCCCTGCAGGAGGTGCTGTGATGGACATGTCGCAAGGGCGCATCACGCGCCAGGAGACGGGCGCGCCGCTGCCCCCGGTCGAGACCGCATCGGGCAATCGCGCGCTGCAGCAGGAAGAACGGCTGCTGTTCGAACAGGGCAGCCCCGGGCGCAGCGGCGTCGATCTGCCGCCCGTGCCGGACGTTCCCGATCGCCTCGGCGGACTGCGGCGGAAAGGTCCGATCGGACTGCCCGGTCTTTCCGAACCCCAGGTCATCCGCCATTTCACCCGGCTGTCGCAGAAGAACTACGCGATCGACGCCGGCATCTATCCGCTGGGTTCGTGCACGATGAAGCACAACCCGCGCCTGAACGAGAAGCTGGCGCGGCTGCCCGGCTTTGCCGACCTTCATCCGCTGCAGCCCATAAGCACGGTTCAGGGCGCGCTCGAGCTGATGGACACGCTGGCGCGCTGGCTCAAGGCGCTCACCGGCATGCCCGCGGTGGCCCTGAGCCCCGCCGCCGGTGCGCACGGCGAGTTCTGCGGCATGGTCGCGATCCGCGCCGCGCTCGAGGCCCGCGGCGAAGGCGACCGCCGGCGCGTGCTGGTGCCTGAGTCCGCCCACGGCACCAACCCGGCAACGGCGGCGGCCTGCGGCTTCATCGTCGATCCAATCCCGGCGAACGCCCGGGGCCGCGTCGATCTCGACGCGTTCAAGGCGAAGTTGGACTCCGACGTCGCCGCGGTCATGCTGACCAATCCCAATACCTGCGGCCTGTTCGAGCCCGACGTCGTCGAGATCGCGCGCCTCGTGCACGAGGCGGGCGGCTACTTCTACTGCGACGGCGCCAACTTCAACGCCATCGTCGGGCGGGTGCGGCCGGCGGATCTCGGCATCGATGCGATGCACATCAACCTGCACAAGACCTTCTCGACGCCGCATGGCGGCGGTGGGCCGGGCGCGGGACCGGTGGTGCTGTCGGAAGCGCTCGCCCCGTACGCGCCGCTACCCTACGTCGTCCACGGGCCGAAGGGCTTCCGCCTCGTCGAGACGAAGGAGAAAGGCACCGCGCCGTTCGGCCGGCTCAAGGCCTTCCACGGGCAGATGGGCATGTTCGTCCGCGCGCTCGCCTACATGATGAGCCACGGCGCCGACGGCCTCCGCCGCGCCGCCGAGGACGCGGTGCTGAACGCGAACTACGTCATGGCGAAGCTGCGCGACGTGATGACGCCCGCCTTCGACGGCCCGTGCATGCACGAATGCCTGTTCGACGACCGCTTCCTCAAGGACACCGGCGTCACCACGCTCGATTTCGCCAAGGCGATGATCGACGAGGGCTTCCATCCGATGACGATGTATTTCCCGCTCGTCGTCCACGGCGCCATGCTGATCGAGCCGACCGAATCCGAAAGCCGCGGCTCGCTCGATGCGTTCATCGCCAGCGTGCGCGCGCTGGCCGAACGGGCGAAGCGGGGCGAGGCGGAATTCTTCCGCGCCGCACCGCGCCTTACGCCCAGGCGCCGCCTGGACGAGACGCGCGCCGCGCGCCAGCCGGTCCTGCGCTGGCGCCCGCCCGCGCCGGCCCAGGCCGCGGCCGAATAGCGGTCCCATCCCCATCGCCCCTCGCCACGTTCAAGCGGCGGCGAGGGGCAAAGGATCACGCGCGCATCGCTCGGGTGCAGACCTCCGCCCGGCGATGACGCCGGCCGTCGCGGCTGGACCGCGATTCCTCATCGGCTAAACTCCATGGGTCTCGCCATGGTGCGCGCCTTGCGTTGCGGCTGGACCGCGATTCCTCATCGGCTAAACTACAAAATGGTGTGAAGCCGAACCGGAACTAGTTGCGGCTGGACCGCGGTTCCTCATCGGCTAAACTTGATCTTGTACCCGGTCTCGGCCTCGACGAGTTGCGGCTGGACCGCGATTCCTCATCGGCTAAACTTTGGCCGTGACTCGCGCCTAGCCCTACCCTGTTGCGGCTGGACCGCGATTCCTCATCGGCTAAACTCGCCGAGCCGACCACCCAAATTGCGTATTCGTTGCGGCTGGACCGCGATTCCTCATCGGCTAAACTTTAACCGACGTAAAGCAGCGCCTCTCATGGGTTGCGGCTGGACCGCGATTCCTCATCGGCTAAACTACCAGCAGATCGTGAAGGACGCGACGGCATGTTGCGGCTGGACCGCGATTCCTCATCGGCTAAACTGTGCGGCCGGGTGGTGGAGATCGTTGCCACGGTTGCGGCTGGACCGCGATTCCTCATCGGCTAAACTATCCCGTCTCATGAACAGCGCGTCGTTGTCGTTGCGGCTGGACCGCGATTCCTCATCGGCTAAACTTCGGGCCAGGGCGCTTGCGGCGCTGAACGAGTTGCGGCTGGACCGCGATTCCTCATCGGCTAAACTTGAGACGGCGGTTCGTCTGCACGCTCGAGGGTTGCGGCTGGACCGCGATTCCTCATCGGCTAAACTTAATCACCCCAGACGTTCACGTTCGCGCCTCGTTGCGGCTGGACCGCGATTCCTCATCGGCTAAACTCGCAGCGCGGTGAATACGTTTTCGACCGGAGTTGCGGCTGGACCGCGATTCCTCATCGGCTAAACTGAGGAGCGGCTTGCCCAGGCGCGCTCGCGTGTTGCGGCTGGACCGCGATTCCTCATCGGCTAAACTGCCACAACCCGAGCCCGTGTCGGATGCGACGTTGCGGCTGGACCGCGATTCCTCATCGGCTAAACTACTGCTCGGCTACGGCCGCATCGTCGGCTAGTTGCGGCTGGACCGCGATTCCTCATCGGCTAAACTTTGGCGCTTGCGTACATCGACGCACGCGACGTTGCGGCTGGACCGCGATTCCTCATCGGCTAAACTAGATCAGCCAAGGCATCCCGCTCATACTCCGTTGCGGCTGGACCGCGATTCCTCATCGGCTAAACTATGGGCGACCGTCCAGTATCCGCCCATGTAGTTGCGGCTGGACCGCGATTCCTCATCGGCTAAACTCGCATGTGTTGCGCTGAGATTAACGAGCGGGTTGCGGCTGGACCGCGATTCCTCATCGGCTAAACTGCGAGGCCCCACGCCTCACCGTCTGTGTCAGTTGCGGCTGGACCGCGATTCCTCATCGGCTAAACTACACCTCTACTTCAACCGCATCGTCGCGGCGTTGCGGCTGGACCGCGATTCCTCATCGGCTAAACTGCTCGCCGGTGTCCTTGTGCGGCCATATGCGTTGCGGCTGGACCGCGATTCCTCATCGGCTAAACTCAAGAGGCCATCTATCTGCGCCTCCAGTCGGTTGCGGCTGGACCGCGATTCCTCATCGGCTAAACTAGGAGCTTGCGCCTCTCACGGCCCTTGAGCGTTGCGGCTGGACCGCGATTCCTCATCGGCTAAACTCGAACATGCCGAGGACGAACCCGAAGCCGAGTTGCGGCTGGACCGCGATTCCTCATCGGCTAAACTCGACGACAAAGGCTGGTATGCATCGGCCGGTTGCGGCTGGACCGCGATTCCTCATCGGCTAAACTCTCACACCGGGGGGATTGTGCAGGAAGGACGTTGCGGCTGGACCGCGATTCCTCATCGGCTAAACTTCGGCCGGCGACATCATCGAGATCGACGGCGTTGCGGCTGGACCGCGATTCCTCATCGGCTAAACTCGACGACCTCCTGCACCGCCTCTATCCCGCGTTGCGGCTGGACCGCGATTCCTCATCGGCTAAACTTCGGATCGTCCAGCGCGCGGTCGCGGCGACGTTGCGGCTGGACCGCGATTCCTCATCGGCTAAACTGGGTACGCCACCGTCGAATACAGGGCGAACGTTGCGGCTGGACCGCGATTCCTCATCGGCTAAACTCATCAAAGTCGTGGAAGACATCTTGAGAGTGTTGCGGCTGGACCGCGATTCCTCATCGGCTAAACTGGCAGGCGTCAGCGCAAGTCTGATGTGGTTGTTGCGGCTGGACCGCGATTCCTCATCGGCTAAACTGACGGGCATGGTCCGGCTGCCAAAGAACTCGTTGCGGCTGGACCGCGATTCCTCATCGGCTAAACTCAGACCGGCTATTTCGACCACGCCCGCTTTGTTGCGGCTGGACCGCGATTCCTCATCGGCTAAACTGGTCGAGCGCCGGCCCGACACTGACTCTGGGTTGCGGCTGGACCGCGATTCCTCATCGGCTAAACTACCGGCGTTGAGATAATCTCAACACCGTTGGTTGCGGCTGGACCGCGATTCCTCATCGGCTAAACTATGCCTTGGTGCATCCCTTCCACCCACATAGTTGCGGCTGGACCGCGATTCCTCATCGGCTAAACTGCGCTCGCAGACTTGCGCGACCGTTTCTGCGTTGCGGCTGGACCGCGATTCCTCATCGGCTAAACTGGGGGGCTCCTCCACCCTCACAGGCTGTGCGTTGCGGCTGGACCGCGATTCCTCATCGGCTAAACTCTCGCCAATGCGCGGCAAGGAGGCGCTACAGTTGCGGCTGGACCGCGATTCCTCATCGGCTAAACTCCCGTCGTCAATTAGGGCTTGCATGCCCGCGTTGCGGCTGGACCGCGATTCCTCATCGGCTAAACTCCCCGCGGCTACGCGCTCGCAGACTTGCGCGTTGCGGCTGGACCGCGATTCCTCATCGGCTAAACTGGAGGATGGAGAGGAGGATGGAGGGAAGAAGTTGCGGCTGGACCGCGATTCCTCATCGGCTAAACTCTGCACGCAAGCGAAAAAAAAAGCACACGGTTGCGGCTGGACCGCGATTCCTCATCGGCTAAACTGCGCGGCTTGATAAACGCACCACGCCACAGGTTGCGGCTGGACCGCGATTCCTCATCGGCTAAACTCGTTGTGCTCATAAGGCCCTGAAATCAGGGCCTTTTTTGTCTCTCCTGTCGCGCTTTGTTCCCGGTCCGGGCGATCAGAACATGACGTACTGCTCCGGATTCTTGCGCGGGGATTCACGTTTTCGTCCATCGAAGCAGACCATGTTTTCATATTGCTTGTCGGTGAAGTAGAGGATGTGGACCTTGCCGGTTTGCGGCACGTTCTGCTCGATCCGCTTGGTCGCCGCCTCGGCCTGTTCCTTGCCCGCGCAGAAACGCATATAGACCGAAAACTGCGCCATCTCGAACCCTTCGTCGAGAAGGTACTTGCGGAATTTCGCCGCGGCCTTGCGCTCTTTCTTGGTGCCGACGGGCAGGTCGAACAGCACGGCCATCCACATCAGCCGATATCCGCTCAGTGCGCTCACGGTTCGCCCGCCGTCGGGAGTTCGAGCGGAAGCGGCGCGAGCGGCAGATCGAGCCGCGCCTCGCCGGATTCGTAGGCCTGGGCCAGCGATACGGCGAGACGCTGCAGGCAGGTGGAAAGGAGTGTCGTCCCTTCGCTCGTGCGCATGTCGAGCGTCGTGATGCCGGCAAGCTGCCGCTTGCTGTTCTTGTCGACGCCTTCCGCCCCGGCGGCCAGCAGCCGCACGACCGTCGCGTCGACCAGCGGCCGGAACGGCTCCATCAGGTCGTCCACGAGGCACAGGCTGTTGTACTGGTTGCGGTGGTGAATGCCGATCGACGGATGCAGGCCGGCGCCTGTCACCGCGCGGGCCGTCGCGGCGCGCAGAATCGCATAGCCGTAATTGAGCAGGGCATTCGTCGCGTCGCCGCCGTCGGGGTCGCGGCGGAACCGGTCACCGAACATGAGCGGCCAGTAGCGGCGCGCGGCCTGCGCCTCGATGTTGTCGGGGTCGCCCGACCGCACCTGGCGCGCGAGAAGCTGAAAGCCGCCCGCCCGGCGTCCCAGCGCGGCGAGTGCCGCCGCCTGCTGCTGGATCTTGGCCCGGACCAGGATCTGCCAAAGCCGCTTGGCGAGCGGTAGGGGGGCGGTGATCTGCGCCCGCATGCGCGCGGCCTGGACGTGATGCCCGTCGATCGGCCACAGCCAGGCGACCGGTCGGTGATGCGGGCCGCACAGCACGACGGCGATCCCGCGCTGCGCCAGCTCGACGAGCAGGTTGTTCGTATAGGTCAGGCCATGCGCATTGGCGACGACGACGCCGATGTCGTCGAGTGGTACGCGGCCGATCTCGTCGCCTGCCGCCGAGACGACCAGGAAACCCCGGTCCTTCGACAGATGCCGGCCGTCCTCGGCGATCTCGACGACACGGCCGATCATGGTGCCTTCGCGTTTACGCCCCCGCCGCCCGGCGTAGCTGCGGCGGTCCGGGATCGCTCACGTGGCCGAGCGGATCGACAAAAACTTTGCGCGCGCGTCGTTTCTTCAACTGCCCAAACGACACGAACAACCAGCGAAATGGATCGACATCATTCGGTTGCTTGTGCCGCTCGTCGAGATTGCCTGCTTCGTGGTGCTCTGCGAGCTTCACCAGATTCGCCCAGAGCTGGACGGCGCGCATGATACGTTCGGTTCCGTCGTGCTCTAGCTTCAGGAAATCCCCCTTGTGGACGCGCATGACCTTACGTGCGGTTGGATGAAGCTTTCTGTTGGCTCGCATCGCCTCGAGTGCTTGTCGCGTACCATCGGGTTGATTGGCCTGAAAAATGCTGATTGGCACCGCAACCCAGGACCCATCAGGTTGCTCGTAAATGTCGATACACCAGTTCACGCCGGGCATGAGCGCCTTGTAATCGCGCCCGGTTCGATCTTTGAGCCGAATGAGCGTGGCTGCGTCCTCGACCTTCAGTAGCCGCACGTGGCGGATGCCGCGATACTTCTCGTCGTTTGCGGCGAACGCGGCCAGCGCCTGGCTCAGTTGGGCCTGGGAAAGCTTCGCCCCGTTCGCCGCCGCCGCCACATGCGCCTGCACGCGGGCGCGCAGGTCGCGGTCGCGGATGCGCGCGATCTCGTTCTCGTTCAGGTCGGCGAAGCTCTTGCGATAGACGACGGTCGCACCGTCCTCCTTGGCCGGGTCGGCGACGAGGCCATAGGCGGTATCCTCGTGCAGCCGTCCCTGCCTGCCGTGGTCGGGTTTGAGGGAGACGACGACCGACCTGATCCTGTCGCGAAAGGCGTCCCGGTCGAATCCGTCCCACGGATCGGGCAGATCCTCGAGCGCGCGGTCGAGCCGCGCCTCGCCCGCCGCCGTGCTCATCCGCTGCAACAACGCGCGATCGGTGCAGGCGACGACGAACGCGTCGATGGCGTGATGACGGTGGTCGGCGCGGTTCTTCAGGTTGCTGTCGGACAGAATTCCATTCAGCCCCCACTTGCCGCGCAAGAGCGACGTCAGCTTGCCGGGAATGGCCCAGACGCGATCCGATGGACAGATCTGGCCGAGATATTCCTTGGCGACCCGCGCGACATAGGCCGTGTCGGTCAGATGCCGGGCGATGAAGTCGGCATTGTCCGCGAACCGTTGCAGTGCATCCTCGGCGAAGCGCCAGCGCTTGTTCTTGGGCAGAATCTCGGTGCGCAGCAGGATGCCCGTCCAGTCATAGCCGGGATGGTGACGAAAGGCGTCGTAAGGCGTGCGCTTGCCCTTGTCGTGGTTGGCCGACCGCAGGCACAGGACCTTGTTCGCAAGGCTGTCGTCGAGTGTGTCCTTGAACGGCAGGATATGGTCGATTACGACTTCGTCCGAGAACAGCATCTCGACCGAAATCGGCTTACCCGTGTAGATGCAGCAGCGCTGCTGCGGCGGCAGCTCGTGATAGAGCTTGAGCCGCTGCAGGTTCTCCCGGTTCACCTTCTGCCCCAGGGCGACCAGCTCCTTGCGCAACGCCTCGTTGCGTTCGGTGTTTTCCTTGATTTTCTCCTCGACGCGCCGCCGTTCCTGGCGGCTGAGTTTCAGGTCGCGCGCGAGTTCGATCGCGATCTCCGCAGGCTTTCCGTACTGCCTGATCAGCGCGTTGACGACCCGGCGCAGTTCATTGAGGCCGATATGCACCGTCGGGTTGGGGAAACGTCCATAGCGCTTCTCGTCCGGGTCGTCGGGCACGCCGGTCGCGCCGATCATGTGCCGCTGCAGCGGCTTGCCGTAGTAGTCGAGTTCGGGCGCCGCGCCGTCGCCGCGGAAGTCGGCGTGATGATAGCCGGCGCGCCTCACGGCCTGGTCGTATGTCAGCGGGGCGCGGTACACCTCACCCGTCGCCGGGTCCGTCACCTCCACGAATCCGGAGACGAGTTCGTCGACGATCCTGGTCAGGGCCTTGCGTCCCAGCCGGCAGTAACCGTCGGGCAGGCCGACGCGCGCGACGGCCCGGGCATGGTCGTCGTCGAGGCGCCAGTCCCGCCGCGCGATTGCGGCCAGCTCCTCCTCATCGTCTGCAGCCAGAATGGTCTCGACGATCGCGTCCTGCTCCGAATCGCTGTACGTCCGCCACGCCTTGCCGAAGCGCGACTTGTCGGAAAGCGCGCGGCCGACGGCGTCACCCTTGAGCGCGGTGCGCCTCTCGTTTTCGAGATTGAACCGTTGGTCGGAGTCGAGGCCGAGAAGCTGCCGGATCTGATCGAACGTCGGATCGGTCCTGGCAGTCCTGAGCTTCGCATAGATCTTGTCGCGCTGCGCGAGCGTCAGTTTCCGCGGCTTCAGGTCGCGGCCGATGATTTCCAGGTGGTTGATTTCCTGGAGCATGCGGAATCGCTGCGCAAGCGGCAGCGCCCACGGGGCGCGCTCGTCCGTCGGGTCGAGCGTGCAGCGTCCGGGATCGACCGGCCTGAGCGGCCGTTGAAAGAAGATGGCCTCCTTGATTGCGGCTTTTGCATCGGCAGTGAGCAGGTCGGGGTGGAACTCGGCCTGCTTCGACCACAGCCGGTCGAACTCGTCCTCGACCAGCGCCCGCAGCGGATAGAACGGATACTCGGCCTTCGCCCCCTTGCCGATGGGGCGCACGCGCACGGCCTCGCGCGCCACATGACGCTTGTAAAGATATTCGCCGAGCGTGCGCAGACCGGATTCGGACAGCGCCTCTTTCAGCTTGCGGGCGCCTGCATCGATTTTGCCGCGTTCCTTGTCGTCGCCTTTGTCGGTCTTGCGGCTCGACTTGAACCCGCGCCGCTGGTTGAGGTGGAACAGCGCGCGGCCGAACGCGAACGGCTCCAGCCGTTCATCGAGCCCCTTGGCGCGCAGTTCATAGGGGTCGAGCGCCTCCAGCTTCTTGCGTTCGTCGGAATCGGCCGGCATCAGGCCGTGCCGCACCAGCAGCGTCATCAGCCGCGTGCGGCGCTTCAGGTAGCGGTCGCGGCGCCGGCGCATCTGCCGGGCGACGCGGCGGTCCGCGGCGAGCGACGCCCCGGTCTTCGGATCGCGGCCGTCGGCGAACAGCCGCACGCCGATGTCGAGCACGCCGTTCGGGTTGCCGTCCCCATCGAGCGTCAGCGCGCACCAGCCGAGCGAGTTGACGCCGAGATCGACTCCCAGCCGATATGTCTGCATGCCATCCCCCCGTTCCGCGTGTCTGGGCGCGGATTGTTCCGATTTGGACACCTGCAACCTTTGCGGTCAAGGGATCTTGACGTGCTGATTTGAGATTGCGATGATTTTCACCGGGTGGCTTGTCCCGTCTTTAGCCGAGCGGGACTTCCTTCCTTAGCCGATGAGGAATCGCGGTCCACCCGTTAACAAGCTGATGCCGTCCTCCGGGGCGGCTATATGCACAAAATCGGAGGGCAGGCTCCGGCCTGCCCTTCACGTTTGCGCGATGGCGTCATCCGAACTGGGCCCGTCGAAGAAAGCGCCTTGACCCGCACCGCCACGTCCGGTTGACTCGCGGGCGGACAAATGCGCCCGCACGGACCCGTTCACTTCCCGGCGTCAGGCGGGCGTTTTGCGTTCGGGGATCTTGGGATGTTCGGGATCTGTCCCGCCCGCATGGCTTCGGCCGCGCGATGCCGGGGCCGCGACCCGCCGTGTCGCTGTCCAACCGTTTCATCGCTCCGCTGTCCCGCTGTCCCGTTTTCCCGTCGTCCCAGTGTCCCGCTGCTATCCCACTGTCCCGGTGTCCCACCGTCCCGTGCGCATGCGCCGGCAGGCTCGATTGGTGGCCGGCCAGAGCGGCCGCGGTGCAAGCCATTGCGGCGTCGGTGATTTTTCTCGTGCCGGGCGGAACGGGACGCCCGCCGGTGGGACATGCGCGAAACGGCGGGAACACGCGAAACAGTGAAACGCGTGAAACGGCTGGAACGCATGGAACAGCTGGAACACGCGAAACAGCCGGAACACGTGAAACGCGCGGAATGTGCGGAATGCTTGGAACGCTCGGAACGGCCCGGAACGCCCGAAACGCCGGAACGGGCGGAACGGCCGGGACAGGATCGTTTCCTCGCGACGGGACGGGGCGGCGCGCTTGTCGGCCGGGATTTCCGTCCCCGGGCCCTTGTGCGCGAACCGGCTGCGGCCCATGCTTGAGAATGACGCAAGCCAGGCGGGCGGGTGCCGCCCGCGGCATGGGGGAACCGCGACGTTCGCGCAATCGTCCCGCGACGCAAGGGAGGACCCCCATGCTGATCGCCGAGATCCTGCACCACGAGGGCAACGAGGTCGTCACCATCCGGCCGACCGCGACGGCCGCGGACGCCGTGCAACGGCTGGCGGAACGGCGCATCGGCGCGCTCGTCGTGCGGGACCGGTTCGGCCACGTCGTCGGCATCGTCTCCGAACGCGACATCGTCCTGGCGCTCGCGCGTCACGGCGCGTCCGCGCTCGGCATGCCGGTCCAGGACATCATGACGGCCGACGTGCTCACGTGCCGCCGCGAGGATGCCGTTCGCGACGTCATGGCCCTGGTCACCATCCGCCGCATCCGTCACGTGCCCGTCTGCGAGGGCGACCGGCTCCTCGGCATCGTCTCGATCGGCGATCTGCTGAAGTCGCGGCTCGACGAGAAGATGCACGAGGTCGACGTGCTGCGCGATCTCACGCGCGCCCGCGGCTGATCACCGATGCGGAAAAGGGAAGGCGATGTGTCTTGCCGGTCAGACGACGATCATCGCAAGCCCGGCGCCGATGAGCGCGGCGCCGCCGATCCGTCCCAGCCGTTCGCCGCCCGGTAGCAGCTTCTCGAGCAGCACGAATCCGGCGACCGCCGCCACCGTAAGCAGGTTCATCACGCCGCCGACGAAGAGAAGTACCATCAGCACCCAGCAGCAGCCGAGGCAATAGGCACCGTGTTCGATGCCCATGCGGAACGCGCCGCCGGTCCCGGCACGCCAGCGCCGGGCGATGAAGTGCAGCGGCGCGCGGCAATGGGCGAGGCAGACATGCTTGAGCGGCGTGAGCTGATAGACGCCCGCCGCGATCAGCACGGCGGCGGCAAGTCGCGGGCTGTTCATCGACAATGACGGATCCAGCAGCGCCAGCCGGTCGAGCCCCGCCTGCAGCGCCGTCGCGGCGAGGCTGAATCCCGCCCACACGACGACGTAGCCGAGCGTGAACGCGCCCGTCGCGCCGAAGGGCCGGGCGGTCGGGTGCTGGCGGCGCGCGGCGGCGGCGTGGATCAGGATCATCGGTGCCGCGCTCGGCACCATCATGCCGGTCATCATGACCGCCCACATGACGAAGGTCAGGGCCACTTCCGTCGCCGTCCAGCCACCGGGATGCGGGGCGGGGGCCATGGCCCACATGTCCGTCGCCATGTCCATCCGGTCCATGCCCGTATGGCCGTATCCGAGCGCGAGATAGACCCAGGCGAGCGCAACCACGCCGACGAGGCTCGCGAGGACGATGACGCGGTCGCGCCGCAGGACGGCCTCCAGCGCCGACGGATTTTGCATCGGCGGTGCTTTGTCGGCGGCGCCCGGCGGCCGTGTCATGCCTTAGGCGTGCACGGCCGCGGCTTCGGGTGCCGTTTCGCGCACCACGCCCCGCGACGACAGATGTATGGCCGCGATATGGGCGTGGTTGCGGTCGAGGTCGAGCCGGATCGGTTGCTCGGCTCGCGCCCGGGCATCCGCGACTTCGGCCTCGATGTACTCGAAGCCGCCGGGCAGCGTGATGCGCGCGCGATGGGGCTCACCCGTCACGGGGTTGCGGATCGGCGCGGTCTCGGCCTCCAGCACGCCGGGTATCGAAAGGCGCGCCCGGCGCGCGTCGAGGTCCACCGCGAACGCGATCGGCCTGAACATCGGCGGATGGATCCGCTCCATCGTCGATGCCAGGATGTTGAAGAATGTTCCCGCATCGGCCTCCTCCCCGGACAGGATCTTGAGCAGCGCTTCGCGCTGCCGCTCGTCGGCGCGCTCGTCGATGATCGGCTGCATCTCGCCGCGGCCGTGGTGGATGGCGCCGGGCCATGCCGAGATCAGGACCCAGTTCAGGCCGTCGAGCGGAATGTCGCCGAACCGGCCGCTTTCGATGTGCATGGCGATCACGCCCCGGCAGTCGCCGCTCGTCGGCAGGGCGTTGAACTGGCAGGGACAGCCATAGGCGCAGTTGCAGTTGACCACTTCGAGTCCGCGGATGTTCCAGTCGGCTTGTGCCATCGTGGCCTCCGTTCGGCGTCGCCGGAAAAGGTTTCAGGACACGCCATGGGCTGGCGCGTCGGCTGCTGTTGTCGCCGGTCGTGCGGGGTCGTGGGGCCTGCCGGCGAGGGTCCCCCTCGCTGTCGCGCGGGGCGGTATCGTGCCGGGAATCCGGGCCGCTTTAGGCGAAAGCGTAAACCTTCCGCCGCACCGGGCCGGAGTGCGAATCCAGCCGGGGCCTGTAGGCATGCGAGGGGGCGCCCTGTCCGTTGGCATAGGGCCGGATGATGACGTCGGCCGGCTGGTCCGATCGGCGGGGCCGCAATGCCCGGCCCACGGTCGGCGCTTCATGGGGGCGCAAACGAAAAGGGCGCCCGATGGGCGCCCTTCCGTGTCTGTCGCCTGGACGGGTGGTCAGTGCAGCTTCGACGGCAGCTCGCGGATCGCCTGCTCGATGAGCACGTCCGCCTTGGCGGCTGGCAGGCGCTCGGCGATCAGCTTTTCCGCGGCCGCGATGGCGATGTCGACGGCGGCGGCGCGAACTTCCGCGGCGGCCTGCTGTTCGGCCTGTGCGATCCGGTCCATGGCAAGCCGTTCGCGCCGGGCCAGCGACGCCTCCAGATCCTTCTGCGCCTGGGCCGTCAGGCGCTCCGCCTCGGCCTTGGCGTGGCTGACGATCTCGTCGGCCTGCTTCATGGCGTCGCGATGCTTGCGCTGATACTGCGCCAGCAGAGCCTGCGCCTCGTCGCGAAGCCGGGCCGCCTCGTCGAGTTCCTTCGCGATCCGCGCCGCGCGCGCATCGAGGGCCGTGATGACCTGCTGTCGCACCGGTTTGAAGACGGCGACGACGAAGATCGCGAAGGCGACGGCAACCCAGGTTTCGGGCGCGGAGAATACTTCCATCTTCGCCGCTCCTTCAGGCGTGCCCGCGGGCCGACAGCACCGCCGCGGCCGCCTTCTCGGCCTCCGCGGGCGAAACGCTCTCGCCGACCAGGCGTTCGACGATCGCCCGGGCCGCATCGCTCGCCACGGCCTGCAGATTCCGCATCGCCTCGGCCTTGGCGCTGGCGATCCGGGTTTCCGCGTCCTTGATGCGCTGGGCGAGCTGGCTGTTCAGCGCCGCCTCGCGCTCGGCCGTCTGCTTGGCAATGGCGACCTCGGTCTGGCGCAGCATCTCGCTCGCACGCGCGCGGGCTTCGGCCAGCGCCTTCTCGTATGCCGCCAGCACCGCTTCCGCCTCGGCCTTCAGCTCCGCCGCGCGGTCGAGGTCGTTGGCGATGCGCTGCTCGCGCGCCGACAGGACCTCGCCGATGCGGGGCAGCGCCACCTTCGACATCAGCAGGTAGAGGATGACGAAGGTGACCGCCAGCCAGAACAGCTGGGACGAGTACGAAGCGGGATTGAGCTGCGGCATGCCACCGCTGCCGCCTTCCGCGGCGAGGGCCGGTGCCGCGAACAGCACGGCGGCCCCCGTCAGGGCGAGGCGCTGCAGCGATGGCAGGCGAGGCTTGTGCATCGATCGTCCGTCCGATGTTCCGGTCAGAACACGAACAGGATCAGCATCGCGATGACGAGCGCGAACAGCGCGATCGCTTCCGTGAGCGCGAAGCCGAGCAGCAGGTTGCCGAACACGCGCGGTGCCGCGGCCGGGTTGCGGAGCGCGCCCGCCACGAAGCTGCCGAAGATGTTGCCCATGCCGACGCCCACGCCCGCGAGCGCGAGGGTCGCGATGCCGGCACCGATCAACTTGGCCGCTGCTGGATCCATGGTGGTCTTCCTTTCTTTCTCTTGGAGGTTTGCGAAGCGAAGGTCCGGCCCGCCGCCGCTCAGTGACTCAGGTTCACTGCGTCGTTGAGATAGAGGCAGGTGAGGATGGTGAAGACGTACGCCTGAAGGAAGGCGATCAGGAATTCGAGGCCGGTCAGCGCCACGACGAAGGCAAGCGGCAGCCAGCCGGCGAGAATGCCGAGCGAGACGACGAAGCCGGCGAAAACCTTCAGCATCGTGTGGCCCGCCAGCATGTTGGCGAACAAACGCACCGACAGGCTGACCGGGCGGATGAAGTAGGACAGGACCTCGATCGGGACCAGGATCGGGTAGAGCACCTTCGGCACGCCCGGCGGCACGAAGAACGACAGGAAGTGCAGGCCGTGACGGACGAAGCCGACGATCGTGACGATCAGGAACACGACCAGCGCCAGCGCGAACGTCACGATGATGTGCGACGTGGTCGTGAAGCTGTACGGGATCATGCCGAGCAGGTTCCCGAACAGGATGAACATGAACAGCGAGAACACGAAGGGGAAGTACTGGCGCCCCTCGCTGCCCACGTTCTCGCGAAGCATGTTGGCGATGAATTCGTAGGAAAGCTCGGCGACCGATTGCAGCCGACCCGGCACCATGGCGCGGCCGCGCATGCCGAAGGTCATCAGCGCGGTGATCAGCATCACGGCGATGACCATGAACAGGGCCGAGTTCGTGAAGGAAATGTCGATGTCCCCGATATGCATGGGGACGAGAGGCTTGATCTCGAACTGCTCAAGCGGGCTGTGATTCTGCGCCACGACCGATCCCGTTCAACCGCTGCCGGCACCGTTGCCCGGCTCGTCCGACCGATACCTCGCCTCCGCCTCCGCGGCGATCCGCCGCGTCACGCGATAGGCATTCGAAATGCCGGCCGCGAACCCGAGGATGAGCATCGCGATCAGCAGCCATGGACGCGTCCCGAACAGCTGATCGAAGAACCAGCCGAGACCGGCCCCGACCAGGACGCCCGCCAGCATTTCCACCAAAACGCGATATCCCACGCCGAACTGGCGTGTCTGCGACTCCGGTTGCCGGCCGGGACGGCGGTTCTCCTGCGCGCGGCGCAAGCGCTCGCCGAGTTCTTCCAGAGATGGCGGCCGCTTGTCTTCGCTCATCGCGCCCGATGCCCGCCCGCGTCCCCGAACCTCGGGGGGCGCGCCCAAGCGGCGCGCACCATAAGGGGGGTGTCATGGGGTGTCAAGGCCGAAAACCTCGGCCTAAGCGCGTGAAAATCAAACAAAAACCGGCCCCTTTCGCGAATGCAGCATCGACCGGCCGAAACCGGCGCCGCCGGCCGTGCCTCGTCAACGCGAAACGGACACGGCCGGCACCGGATTCCCGGCACCTGTTGCCGGCTCAGGCGGTGGCGCGCATCGCCTCGGCGCTGGCGAGGTCGACCGAGACGAGCTGCGAGACGCCGCGCTCGGCCATGGTCACGCCGAACAGGCGGTCCATGCGCGCCATCGTCATGCGGTGGTGGGTGACGACGATGAAGCGCGTGCCGGTCGTGTCCGCGATGTGCTCCAGCAGCGTGCAGAAGCGGTCGACGTTGGCGTCGTCGAGCGGCGCGTCGACCTCGTCCAGCACGCAGATCGGCGCCGGGTTGGACAGGAACACGGCGAAGAGCAGGGCAAGCGCGGTCAGCGCCTGCTCGCCGCCCGAGAGCAGCGACAGCGTCTGCAGCTTCTTGCCCGGCGGGCTCGCCATGACCTCGAGGCCGGCTTCGAGCGGATCGACCTCGCGCGGCGGCTGGTCCGGCGCTTCCGGCGGCAGCGTGGTCGCAAGCGAAAGATGCGCCCGGCCGCCGCCGAACAGCTTCACGAACAGTTCCTGGAAGTGCTTGTTGACCTTCTCGAACGCGGCCAGCAGGCGGTCGCGGCCCTCGCGGTTCAGGCTGGAGATGCCCTGGCGCAGCTTGGCGATCGCCTTGACCAGATCGTCCTTCTCACTCTGCAGCGTACCGATCTGCTGCTCGAGTTCGGCCGCTTCCTGCTCGGCGCGCAGGTTGACCGGCCCCATGGTGTCGCGCTCCTTGATCAGGCGCTCGAGCCGGTTCTCGATCTGCTGCAGCGTCGGCAGTTCGTCGTCGGGATCGACGCCGCCGGCCGCCAGGGTCTCCTCGGGCGCGCAGTCCAGCCGCTCGCGGATGCGCTGTGTCAGCTCGACGAGGACCTGTTCCGACTGCTGCAGCGCCGCCTCGCAGCGGACGCGCTCCTCGCGCGCGGTGACGAGTTCGGCCTCGATCGCCTTCAGACGCCGGTCGGCTTCGCTCGCCGCATTCTCCGCGGCGGCAAGCGCGTCGGCGGCCGCCTTGCGTCGCTGTTCCGCCTCTTCGAGCTTGGCGAACAGCGCGCTGCGCTCGGCCGCGATCTCGGCCGGCCGGCCGGCGAGCTGGTCACGCTCCTGCTCGGCTTGTGCGATGCGTTCGGCCAGGACTTCGATCTGACGCTGCGCGCTTTCGGCGCGCTGACGCCATTGCGCCTCCTCGCGCTCGATCGCCGCGACGCGCTGCCGGCGCTGATCGGCCTCGCGCGCGAGGCGATGCACAGTCGCCTGCAATTCCGTGAGCTTGGCCCGTTCGGCGGCGAGCGCGGCACGGTCCTGCTGAAGCTGCTCGCGCGCAGCACTCGGGTCGGGAATCTCGGCGAACTTCGCCTCGGCGGCCTGATGGCGCGACTCGTGATCGGCGAGGTCGGCCTTGAGCCGCTCGACCTGCTCGACCAGGGCCGCGAGCTTCGCCGACTGCGCCGCGACGGCGCGCGCGAGCGCCGCCTGCGCCTCGCGCGCGGCCTGTGATTCGGCAAACGCCTTGCGGGCCGCTTCCCGCGCAGCCGCGTCCTGGGCTTCGGCGGCGCGGCCGGCTTCGACTGCGCGCTGGAACCGCGCCTGAGCGGCTTCGGTCGCGATCTGCGCCGCGGTGCGCATCGGCTCCAGCTCGGCCAGGCGGTTGCGTTGCGCAAGCCGCGTCGCGGCCGCAGTCGGGGTCCCCGACTTCACGGTGAAGCCGTCCCAACGCCAGAGGGCGCCGTTGCGGCTGACGAGGCGCTGCCCCTGCTTGAGCTCGCGCGCGATGATCGCGCCGGACTCTTCGTCGGCGACGACGCCGATCTGCGACAGGCGGCGCGCCAGCGCGGGCGGACCGCTCACATACTCGGACAGCGGCGTCGCACCGGTCGGCAATGGCGGCGCCTCGTCGGCGATGTCGACCACGCGCCAGTGCACGGGCGCGGACGCATCGAGCGGTGCGGCCAGATCGTCGCCCAGCGCGGCGCCGAGGGCCGTCTCGTAGCCGGGCGTCACGCGGATCTGGTCGATCACAGGCGCGAACAGGTCGCCGGTGCCGCCCGCATCGAGAATGCGGGCAAGCCCCTTCATCTCGGCGTCGATGCGGGCGAGCTCCGCCTCGGCATTGCGCAGCGCCTCGCGTGCGCCGCGCTCTTCTTCCTGGGCGGCGCGGCGCGCGGCCTCGGCGGCCTCGGCGGCCTGCTTCGCCTGTTCGACGGCGGCGTCCGCGGCCTGGACGCGCGCTTCCGCTTCCGCGTGGCGGGCCTCGTCGATGGCGGATGCCTCGACCTGCGCGCGCTCGGCCTCGGCGTCGATCAGCCGCTGTTTCAGGCGGGCGATGCGGTCGGCGAGGTCGGCGATCGTGCGCCGGAGCGCGCTGCGCTCGGCCTCGGCGGCGGCGACCGCTTCGGTGGCGCGGGCGATCTCGGCATCGCGCGTTTCGACCAGGTCACGCTGCGCGTTGAGGGCGTTTTCCGCCTCGCGGCGCTGGTCGTCGGCGGTCGCATCGGCCTCGGCGATGGCTTTCCGCTCCTCGGCAAGGCGCGCGAGTGCGGCGTCCGCGTCCGCCGCCTGATGACGCTCGCGTTCGACGTCGGCGCGGAACTGCGCAAGGCGTTCCTCGGCCTGCCGTAGCGCCGCCGCGACCCGCGTCTCTTCGGCCTCGAGCTGTTCCTGGGCGATGGTCAGCCGCGCGAGTGCGGCCGCCTCCTCGGCTTCCTTCTTGCGCAGCTCCGGAAGCTGCGCCTGTGCGTCGGCGAGATGCGTCGAGGCCTCGGCGGCGCGTCCGGTGATCTCGGCGACGATGCGCTCCGCCTCGGCGAGTCGGGCTGCCGCCGCGTCGCGGGCCGCCGTCGCGTCACGCCAGCGCAGGGTGTAGAGGATCGCCTCGGCGCGGCGGATCATGTCGCTCATGTTGCGGTAGCGCGCGGCTTGGCGGGCCTGCTTCTTCAGCCCCTGATACTGCGTATCGAGGGTGCGCAGCACGTCGTCGAGCCGCGCGAGATTCGCCTCGGCGGCCTTGAGCTTCAGTTCTGCCTCGTGCCGGCGCGAGTGAAGCCCGCTGATGCCGGCCGCCTCCTCGAGCAACGCGCGGCGCTCGGTCGGCTTGGCGTTGATGATGGCACCGATGCGGCCCTGGCTCACCAGCGCGGGCGAGTGGGCGCCCGTGGCGATGTCGGCGAAGAAAAGCTGCACGTCGCGGGCGCGCGCCTCACGGCCAGCGATGCGGTAGGCGGAGCCCTGGCCGCGCTCGATCCGGCGCGTGATCTCGATCTCGGTCAGGTCGTTGTAGGCCGGCGGCGCCTTGCGATCGGGGTTCTCGATGACGAGCGCGACCTCGGCCACGTTGCGCGGCGGACGGCTCGTCGTGCCGGCGAAGATGACGTCATCCATCTCACCGCCGCGCATCTGCTTGGCGCGGTTCTCGCCCATCACCCAGCGCAGCGCCTCGACCAGGTTCGACTTGCCGCAGCCGTTCGGGCCGACGATGCCCGTCAGTCCCGGCTGGATGACGAACTCGGTCGGCTCGACGAAGGATTTGAAGCCGACGAGGCGAAGTTTGGCGAAATGCATGCGGGGAGTCCTGTCGGATCTCGTTCTTGTCGTCAGACGGCTCGGAACTTGGTCCGGACCCGGCGGCCCGGCACGCGGCAGCAGGCGATTACCACGGCGATCTGCGGGTTGCCGAACACGATCGTCGTGATCATGAGCGGCCCAGGAGCGGTTTGATCACCTTCTCGATCTCCTCGAAGCTGAGGGCGCCCGAATATTTCCTGTCGTTGATGATCAGCGTCGGCGTCGAATTGACCTGGAACTTCTGCTCGCCGGTCAGGCGCTGCTGCAGCACCGCGTCCTCGACCGATCTGTTCGCGAGACAGGCATCGGACTGCGCCTCGGTCACGCCGCCGATCCGGGCCAGGCGTTTGAGCGCGGCGATCATCCGGTTCGGGTCGCTTCCGGCCGCCCAGCTCGACTGCTGCTGAAAGAATACGTCGAGGAAGGCGAAGCTGCGCGCCGGTTCGACGCAGCGCGCGATCATCGCCGCGGCGAGCGCGACGCGGTCGAGCGGGAAGTCCCGGTAGATCAGCTTGACCTGGCCGGTGTCGATATAGGTCTCCTTGAGCTTCGGCAGCGTCTTGGTGTGGAAGGCGGCGCAGTGCGGGCAGGTGAGGGACGCGTACTCGACGATCGTGACAGGGGCATCGGCCGCACCCATGATCAGGTCGCCGTCCTCCCGCCGCGGGGCGAGCTTCGCCGGGTCGACCGCCGCGGCCGGGGTCGCGTCGGCCTGCGCAACCATGACGGGTGTCGCCGCCGTGAGGGCGGTGGCCTCTAAGGCCGCGTCCATTCCCCCGGATTCCAGGGACGCGGCATGGACGGCCGGGGCGAAAGACAGGGCCGCCACAACAACCAACGATAGTTTCGTGCCGATACGCATGGGTGCCTACCAGATCTTGTATCCTATCGGGTTAGTGCGGCGGTCCACAAGGTTAATTCCGGCCCCGGGCGCGCGGCGGGCGGCCCGGTTTCCGGCCAGGCTTCACGTCTCGTCGTCGACGCCGTGGCCGGCCAGGGCGGACTCCGCCGCCAGATCCTCGCGGGCGATCGACCGGCCGAGCCGTTCGAGTGCCTCACGCAGCGCGGGGTCTTCGATGGCCGAGACGGCCTTCCGGATGGCCCGGTCCGCGCCGGGGGGCAGCGGCGGCAGCCGTCGGGGCGGGCGCCGCGCCGGGTTCGGCAGCGGCGCGTGGATGAGCTTGAGCCGGTCGACCGCCCGGGCACCCAGATAGGTATTGATCCGCTCGATGATCTGCGGGGCCATGTGCTGCAGCTCGGCCGCCGCGGCGCCGGTGACGCGGACGCTCAAGAGTCCGCCAGTGTTGGCACCCGGCGACGGCGTGAGCTTCTCGGGCATCGTTTCGGCCGCGAGCGACGGTCCGACGATGTTGGCCCATTCCGCGATCAGCGCGGCATAGGCGCGTCCGCGCTTCTCGAGCACGGTCTTCGTGATCTTCGGCAGTGTCGCGCCGAGCGCGCGCGGGCCCATCGTCACCTGTCCGCCGCAACGGGGATCGAATCCTGTATATCGTAGGGGCCGATGTCACGCCGCACAACGACAGCGCACCGGAATTCACGCATCGCCGCCGCGACCGATGCCGCGAGCGCCGAACTTCTCGCGTGGTACGACCGCCATGCGCGCGTGCTGCCGTGGCGGGCCCGGCCGCCGGAGCGGCCCGACCCCTACCGCGTCTGGCTCGCCGAGATCATGCTGCAGCAGACGACCGTGGCGACCGTCGGCCCGTATTTTCGCGAATTCGTCGCGCGCTGGCCGTCGGTTCACGATCTCGCCGCGGCCCCGCTCGACGAGGTGCTGACGGCGTGGGCCGGCCTCGGCTACTACGCGCGGGCGCGCAATCTTCACAAATGCGCGCAGGTCGTCGTGCGGGACTACGGCGGGCGCTTTCCGGACACTGAAGACGAGCTGCGGCGCCTGCCGGGTATCGGTCCCTATACTGCGGCCGCCATCGCCGCCATCGCCTTCGATCGTCCGGCGGTCGTCGTCGACGGCAATGTCGAGCGCGTGATGTCCCGCGTGTTCGCGATCGAAACGCCGCTGCCGGCCGCCAAGCCGGCGATCCGCGCCGCCGCGGCCTTGCTCGCGCCCACGGCGCGCACGGGCGATTACGCGCAGGCGCTGATGGATCTGGGCGCCACGATCTGCACGCCGCGGGCGCCGCGCTGCATTCTCTGCCCGTGGTCGGCGCGCTGCGCGGCGCGCCGTCTCGGCACGCCCGAGACGTTTCCGCGCAAGGCCGCCAAGGCGGTCCGGCCGCAGCGCCATGGCGTCGCGTTCCTCCTGCTCGGGCCGGACGGGTCCATCTGGCTCCGGCGGCGGCCCGAACGGGGCCTCCTCGGCGGCATGATGGAGGTCCCGTCGACGGACTGGACGGCGGACGCCCCGAGCAGGCCCGCGGCGCGTCGGGCAGCACCGTGCGCGGCGGACTGGCGCGAGCTCGAGGGCCACGTCTCGCACGGCTTCACGCACTTCGACCTGTCGCTGAAGGTCTGGATCGGCCGGGCCCCGGCCGACGCGGTGCCCGATGGTGCCGGTCTGTGGGTGCCGATCGACAGGCTCGGCGACGTCGCCCTGCCGACCCTCATGCGCAAGGTGATCGCGCATGGTCTTGCCGGCGCCGCTGTCCCGCACGCGGACGGCGGCGAATAGCGTCGGCGAGGGGGCGCGCCGTCGGGCTCCAATTTGTCGGAGCGGCCGATTTTTGCGTTTTGTCCGTTGCTTCAACTTTTGATTGCAGTAATTTACATTTTTGCAACCATTTCCGGGCCATTGTTGCGTCGTTTCCAGGGTGTGGCCGTGTCATCTCCAGTGGTCGAGGCCGTCGGTCGCGAACTTCCGCTTTCCGAGATGCCGGACAGGCTCGCGTCGCTTTATCGATACTGGAATCTCAAACGCGGCCAGGACCCGATGCCGCGTCGCGCGGACATCGACCCGCTCGATCTGCGGGACGTGCTCGGCTGGATAAGCCTCGTCGAGATTCGCGGGACGCCGCCGCAATTCGTTTACCGCCTGGTCGGGTCGCAGCTGGGATACCGCCGGGGCGGACCGAAGGAACGGCGGCCGCTCGACGAGGTCCGGCCGGCCGAATACAGGGCCCTGGTCGAACGCCAGTTCCGCCATGTCGCCGAGACCGGGCAGCCGACCCTGTGCGAAAACACGATCACGTTTCGCGAGGGACGATTCACCTACCGGCGGCTGGCCCTGCCGCTCGGCGCCGACCGCCGGACGCCCGACATGCTGCTCCTCGGCGCCGATTGCGACGGCAGCGCGATCGCCCGCTTTCATGCGCTCTGCGACCGCGAACTCGGGGACGAGCTGCTCGCGCCCCGGAAGCCGTAGCACGCCCGGCGGCGCGATCCCGAAAAAGGTGGCGCAAGTCCCCCAATGTCAGATTGTTCGCGACATCCGTTAAACTTAAGCGTATATTAACCCATAAGAGTGAGGGGGTCATGCCGCTGACGGATGCCGATTTCGGTCTGCTTCAGTCCAGCCTCGACGCCACGATCGATCGCCTCGCGTCGCTTCACCTGAACATCACGATCGAGCGGGATTTCGAAAAGCTGTGCGCGGCGCTGCGGGCCATGAAGGCGCCGTGGGTCAATCCCGCGTTTAATCCCGAACACGTCGACATCTCGCCCGAGAGCTTCTGGCTCAAGGTCACCGACGAGGACGGCAACCTGGTCGCGACGCATGCGCAGAGACTGATCGAGACGGACGACTTCCACACCCTCCTCGAAGACCGCCTCTGGTACCGGAACGGCATCGAGTATCTGCCAGGGCGCGAGCGGCTGCGGGTCACGCGTTCGCAAACCCGGATCTCCGGGCTGGTCGCGCATGCGGGGGGCTTGGCTGTCGTGCCGCAATGGCGCAAGCGCGGATTGTCGCTGTACCTGCCGTTCCTCAGCCGGTCGCTCGCCTTCCGCAACTACGACATCTCGTTCGTCACCGCGGTCTGCCTGAAGGAGATGGCCGACAGCGGGCTGCCGTCAACGAACTATGGCTATGCCCATGTCGAGCCGTGCCTGAACGGCTTTCTGCCATCCGCGCAACGCAATGAACGCGACGCCTGCCTTCTGTACATGTCGCAGGCCGAAACGATGGAGCGGTTCCGCCGTCTGCCCGATCACCCGCAGTTCCCGCTCCAGGTCAGGTCGGAAATCAGGCCGGAAAAGGAATTGCTGCGCGCGTGACGGTCAGACCGAGAAGTCTTTGAACTCGCGCTTGTTGATGAAGATCATCAGCGTGTCGACGGTGCGGCCGTCATTCGCCATTGGCAGGATCAGCCGGCTGTAGCTGTAGCGGATGAAGTCGACGCACGCGACGACGTAGTGATAGCTGGGCACGCCGGTGAAGCAGACCGTCTGGTAGTCCTCCAGCAGTGCCTGGCGCATCGCCTGGGACTCGATGTCGATTACGTTCGGCTTGTTGAAGGCGGCGCCGGTGCGGATATTACCGCCGCGGATGCGCACGAAGAATTCGCCGGCTGCGGCGTTGCCGACGTCGATGACGTGCGTGTAGCCGATCAGTGGCCGTAGATCGATGATGTCGATGTCGCGCCGGCTGGGCAGCAGCCCGTCCTTCCGCTTCGACTGCCAGTAGTTGTAGGCGTTGAGGAAGTTCCTGTCTTCGGGATCGAAGTCGGACAATGGCTGACAGCGCCGTTTGAATATGTCGTCTCCGACCGCGATCGTCATTTCCGGATAGGGGTTTACAACCGGCGCCAGCATTTTGTCCCCACCTCTTTGTCCCCTCGGCAGAAAATGTTTTACCGATAAGGTGAACCGAAGATTGGCAACTCTAGGTGGCCAGCTCGCCCAATCATCGGAATATTGGGTTAATTTAAGGTAAATGCGCCCTCATTTTTTGAAAAACGGGGACGTAAGTCCGTATTCGGCAATCGATCTTCCTTCGACCCGCGCCGTCGGGGTCAGTTGAGCTCCGCCCGGAGCTTCTGGCGCAGGACGTCGATCGGTACGCGCCGCCCCTCGATCGTCACGCACCAGAACGTCCAGCCGTTGCAGGCCGGCGCGCCCTGCACGGCGGCGCCCACTTGGTGGATCGACCCCTTGTGGTCGGCCGAGATCAGCGTGCCGTCGGCGCGCACGCGCGCCGTCCACCGGCCGGTCGGATCGGTCAGCACCTCGCCCGGACGCAGCAGCCCGCGCTCCACCAGCCAGCCGAAGGGCACGCGCGGCTCGTCGCGTTTGGACGGCGTCATCAATAGTTCCGGATCCTCGACCGGCCGCACGTCGGCGATGCGCGTGCGGGCCACGTCGGCATAGGTCGGGTCGCGCTCGAGGCCGATGAAGTGGCGGCCGAGTTTCTTCGCGACCGCACCGGTGGTGCCCGTGCCGAAGAACGGATCGAGGATGACGTCGCCGGGTTTGCTCGCGGCCATGATCACGCGATAGAGCAGCGCTTCCGGCTTCTGGGTCGGATGCGCCTTCTTGCCGTCGCGCTTCAGGCGTTCGCTGCCGCTGCAGATCGGGATCAGCCAGTCGCTGCGCATCTGCAGGTCGTCGTTCAACGCCTTCATTGCCGCGTAGTTGAACGTGTACCTGCTGTCCTCGTCGCGCGCGGCCCAGATCAACGTCTCGTGCGCGTTGGTGAAGCGGCGGCCGCGGAAATTCGGCATCGGGTTGGTCTTGCGCCAGACGATGTCGTTCAGCACCCAGAAGCCGAGGTCCTGAAGGGCGACGCCGAGGCGGAAGATGTTGTGGTAGGTGCCGATCACCCAGATCGTCCCGTCCGGCTTCAGCACCCGGCGGGCGGCCGCAAGCCAGTCCCGCGTGAACCGGTCGTAGTCCTCGAACGAGCCGATCTGATCCCAGGCGTCGTCGACCCCGTCGACGCGGCTGTTGTTGGGGCGTCGCAGTTCGCCCCTGAGGCGGAGGTTGTAGGGCGGATCGGCGAAGATCATGTCGACGCTGTTCGCCGGCAGCCGCCGGAGCAGGTCGACACAGTCGCCGACCAGGACGGTATCGATCACCTCGTGAAGGGGCAACGCGCGCTGCTCAGTCATGGCAGCGCATCTTTGAGTCGGTCGCGAGTCGACGTCAATAACTTTGTTGAGTCAACGCTTTAGCGGCGAATCTTCAGAAGGGGAATCGACCCTGCGCGACCGGCGCGAAGCTCAACCTGTGGTGTCGCGTCGGCCCGGTACGCACAATTGCTTCGATGTGCTCGGGGGTTCCGTAGCCGGCGTTGCGGTGCCAGCCGAATCCTTCGTAGCGGGTGGCGAGCCGGGTCATCGCCCGGTCGCGGATCACCTTGGCGACGATCGAGGCCGCCGCGATCGAGAGCGAGCGCCGGTCGCCTCCGACCAGGGTCTCGACCCGGCAGCCCAGGTCGCGCGGCGCGGTATTGCCGTCGACGAGCACGGCGTCGGGCATGCAGCCGAGCCGGCGCAGCGCGCGGCGCATGGCGAGGAACGTCGCCTGCAGGATGTTGAGCCGGTCGATCTCGGCAACACTCGCGGCACCGATGCCGACCATCACGTCGCCGGCGGCGACGTGCGACATGATGAGCGTGAACGCCGCGGCGCGGCGTTCGGGCGACAGGCGTTTGGAATCGTCGATGAGACCCGACAGCGTCCGCGGGATCCGCAGGGCCGGAAACATCACCGCCGCGGCGACGACGGGACCGGCGAGCGGCCCGCGACCCGCCTCGTCCAGTCCTGCGACGCGGCCGCCGAGCCGCCGTTCGTAGAGGAAAGTCGGCATGGCCGGAGCATAAAGCGATTCGCGATCGCGGACTCAATCGCGGACTCAAGTGCCCCGGCCGGTGCCGCACGGGATGGCGCCGTTATCCGGCCGTCAGCACGACCTTGGCGCTGCGGCTGCGGTCGGCCGCGAGCTCGAAGGCTTCGACGGCGCGGGAGAGCGGCAAGGTGGCCGTGATCATCGGCCGGGGATCGATCACGCCGGCGACGATGAGCGAGAGCGCCTCGCCGTACTCGTCGGCGAAGCGGAACGATCCCTTCACGTCCAGTTCCTTCGCCATCACCGCGTTGAACGGGACGGCGAAGGCCTCGCCGGGCAGGTTACCGACCTGCACCAGCGTGCCGCCGCGCCGGACGGCGTCGATCGCGACCGGCACGGCGCGCGGACTGCCGGAGGCCTCGAACACGACGTCATAGCCGCCGACATCGGCGAGCGGCTCGGCCGCCGGATGCACGGCATCGGCCCCCATGGCCCGGGCGCGCGCAAGTGCGGACGCCTCAAGATCGGACGCCACGACCCGGGCCGCGCCGCGATGTTTTGCGACCGCCACGAGCAGCAGCCCGATCGGTCCCGCCCCGATCACCAGGACCGACCGTCCGGCGAGATCGCCGGCGCGATTGGCGGCGTGCAGGCATACCGCCAGGGGTTCGGCGAGCGCCGCGTGCTCGAACGGCACGGACGGCGGAATCTTGAAGCATTGCGAGGCGGGCATGTCGATGGTCTGCGCGAAGCCGCCCTGCATGTGGGGGCACTTGCTGGCGCTGCCCATGAAAAAGATGTCGGTGCAGAGATTGCTGCGTCCTTCCCGGCAGCGGATGCATCGCCCGCAGGGGCGGGACGGATTCACCGCCACGCGATCGCCGACCGAGAACGCAAGCCCCGATCCGTTGACCGCGACGATTTCACCGGCGATCTCGTGGCCCAGGATCAACGGCTCGACGATGGTGAAGGAACCCGTGCGGCCGTGCAGGAAATAGTGGAGATCCGATCCGCAGATTCCGCCGGCGCCGAAGCGCACCCGCACCCAACCTTCCGCCAAGGGCTGCTCGGCGACGTCTTCGAACCGCAGATCGCGGGCGGCATGGACGACGGCAGCAAACGGCATGGCGCGTGTCTCCTTCGGATCGCCACCGCGCTTGCGGCCATCCGTGTGGGCGAATGCCGCCTGAAATCGGCGGTGGACGCTGATGATCCTAACTTGTATGGTAGTATGGATCAATAACACGATGGCCGCCGGACGAGGGGTGACGTTCGCGATGACTTGCACGCACCGTTCCGCGTAAGGAAAGACTCCCGGGTTTCTGAACCGTGTCGGCAAAAGCCGCCAGATCGGCGTCGCTGCCCGACGCCGCCCAGCTCTCGCTGAGCGAAGCCATTGCCCCGCAGGTGTTCCGGGCGCTGCGCGCGGCGATTGTCACGCTGCGCGTGCAGCCGGGGCAGGGCCTGTCCGAGACCGATATCGCCCGCCGGTTTGGGGTAAGCCGCCAGCCGGTCCGCGAGGCGTTCATCAAGCTCGCCGAGGCGGGGCTGGTGGAGATCCGACCGCAGCGCGGCACGTTCGTGGTGCCGATCACGAGCCGCGACGTGTTGAACGCCCAGTTCATCCGCGAGGCGATCGAGGTCGCCGTGATCGGCGAGCTTGCCAGCCGGACGACGCCCGCCCTCATCGCGGAACTGCGCCGGCTGATCAACGAACAGCGCGCTGCGGCGGCCGGCGACGACTGGCCGGCATTTCTTGCGCTCGACGAGACCTTTCATCGCACGCTCGCCGAAGGTGCCGGGCGCGGTCAGGCTTGGCGCACGCTCGAGCCGATCAAGGCACAGATGGACCGCGTGCGGTATCTCAGTTTCAGCGGTGCCTCGCCGCTGCCGCAGCTCATCAATCAGCACGCGGCCATCGTCGAGGCGCTCGCGCGCCATAAGCGCACCGCCGCGGAAGCGGCCATGCGGCGCCACTTGCGGGAAATTCTGACGACTCTGCCGGCAATCATGGCTGAGCACCCCGAACTGTTCGAGCCGCAACATCGATTACCGGCAACCGCTGCCTGAGAGGCAACATCAAACAACACGACATCAAGCAACACGACATCAAGCAACGGAGGAAATCCATGTGGGCGTTTCGACTCTTTGGCCTCGCGATCACGCTCGCGACCGCGCTGCTGGCGGTGCCAGCACAGGCACAGCAGAAAGTGACCCTGAAGCTCGGCCATCTCGCCAATGAGCAGGACGTGTGGCATCAGGCCGCGCTCAAGTTCGGCGAGGAGCTGAAGGCGCTCAGCAACGGTTCGATGGAGGTCCAGGTCTTCCCCAACGAGTCGTTGGGCAAGGAGATGGATCTCATCAACGGCATGCAGCTCGGTACGGTCGATATGACCATCACCGGCGAGTCGTTGCAGAACTGGGCACCCAGTGCCGCTCTGCTGGCAATTCCCTATGCGCTGACGAGTCTCGAACAGCTCGACAAGGTCGCCGGCGGTCCGATCGGCGAGAAGATCGCGGCGGAGGTGATTCAGAAAGCGCGCGTCCGGCCGATCGCCTATTTCGCGCGCGGTCCGCGCAACCTGACCTCGAACCGGCCCATCACCAAGCCCGAGGACCTCAACGGTTTCCGCATGCGCGTCCCCAACGTACCGCTGTTCGTCGCGGTCTGGAAGGAACTCGGGGCGCGTCCCACGCCGATGGCCTTCTCCGAGGTCTTCACGGCGCTGCAGAACAATACGATCGAGGGGCAGGAGAATCCGCTTGCCCTCATCAAGGCTGCCAACTTCAACGAGGTCCAGAAGTACGTGAACCGGACCGAGCACGTGCGGAGCTGGATCTATCTCGTGATCGGCGAGCGGCGCTTCCAGAGCCTGACGAAGGAGCAGCAGGACGCCGTGATCGAGGCCGGCAAGCGCGCGCAGGCCTATGAGCGCAAGCTCTTCCTCGAGGCGGAGCAGAAGCTCGAAGACGAGTTGAAGGCACGCGGCATGACCTTCGTCGATGTCGACATTGCGGCCTTCGCGGCGAAGGCCCGGCCGGCGGCGCTTGCCGCCGTCAAGCCCGAGGTCAAGCCGATGCTCGAGGAAATCCTGGCCATGCAGTGACCGGCGGCCGGTTTCACCGGCGGACGCGGGGCCCCTTCGCCTATCAGGCGGAAGGGCGTTCCGCGTCCGCGCCGGGCAGCCCCGCGTCTGTCAATCGGCACACATAACCATGCTTATCCGTCTCTTCGGATCGCTCGTGACGCTCCTCAGGGTGCTGACCGGCGCCGCCTTCGCCGTTCTCATCGCCGCCGTGCTGCTGCAGGTCGTCACCCGTCTCGCACTGCCGGAATCGCCAGTCTGGACGGAAGAGCTGTCGCGTTTCGCGCTGCTCTATCTCGTCGCGCTTGGCGGCGGGCTCGCCCTCAGGACGGGTGAGCTCGTCAACGTCGATCTGTTGCTGACGGCACTGTCGGAGCGCGGCCGCCGCTGGCTCGAGGCGATCGCAATGGTGGGCGTCATATGTTTCGCCGCGGCCCTCGTGCCGCCGGCGCTGGAGTTCGTCGCGATCGGGGAGTTCCAGACGTCGCCGGCGCTCGGCTGGCAGATGACCTGGATACATCTGATCGTGCTCATCGCGCCGCTGTCGCTGGCGCTGTTCGCAATCGAGCGGCTCGTGACGCTCGCCCGCGGACGTGGGGGGAAGTGACCGGATGTATATCGCACTTCTGTTCGGCTCGTTCCTGATCGTGCTGCTACTGGGCTTTCCGGTGGCGGTCGCGCTCGGGATCGCCTCGATCCTTTACCTGTTGGCGAAGGGCCTGCCGCTCGAAGTCCTGCCGCAGACGATGTATTCCGGCATGGACAGCTTTGTCCTGCTTTGCATTCCGGGTTTCATCCTCGCCGGCAACCTGATGAACGGCGGCGGTATAACCGACCGGATCATTCGCTTCGCGAACGCACTCGTCGGCAGCATACGGGGCGGGCTCGGCCTGACCAGCATCGTCGGCTCGATGATCTTTGCGGGCATCTCGGGCACCGCCGTCGCCGAGGCGGCCAGCATCGGCTCGGTGATGATTCCCGGTATGCGGCGCGCCGGCTATCCCGCCAGCTTCGCGGCGGCACTGGTCGCTTCGGCGTCCACGGTCGGTCCGATCATTCCGCCCAGCGTGCCGATGATCATCGTCGGCACGCTGACCGGCATCTCGGTCGGTCGCATGTTCATCGCCGGCGCCGTGCCGGGCATCCTGCTCGGCGTCGGCATGATGCTGACCTGCTACCTGATCGCCGTGCGCAACGGCTACCCGCGGGAGCCGTGGAAAGGTTTCCACGAGTTGACGCGCAGCTTCGGCGGTGCGGTCTGGGCGCTGCTCATGACCTTTCTTATCCTGTTCGGCATCGTTGGCGGATTCTTCACGCCGACCGAGGCGGCCATCGTGGCCGCGCTCTACGCCTTCGTCATCGGTCTGTTCGTCTATCGCGGCTTCACCCTGAAGGACCTGCCGAAGCTGCTGATCGACAGCGCGGTCAGCTCGGCGGCGATCATCCTCATCGTCGGCTTCGCGGCCAGCTTCGGCTGGATCCTGACCGCCGAGCGGATTCCCCAGACCATCGCCGACGCGGTTCTGTCGATCACGGACAACAAATATGTGGTGATTCTTCTCATCAACATTCTGCTGCTCATCGTCGGCATGTTCATGGAGACGATCGCCGCCCTGATCATCCTGTTCCCACCGCTGCTCGCCGTGGCGACCCAGGTCGGCATCGATCCGGTGCATTTCGCGACGTTCGCCGTCCTCAATCTGATGATCGGGCTCACCACGCCGCCCGTCGGCGTATGCCTGTTCGTGTGCGCCAACATCGCGAAGATCTCGCTGGTCGACATCACGCGGGCGGTTCTGCCGTTCCTCGTCGCGAACCTGACGGTTCTCATGCTGGTCTCCTACATTCCCGCACTCTCGTTGTGGCTGCCGAACCTGCTCTTCGATTGATGCGGAAAGCTCCCTGAACGCAAGGACAGTTCCATGAAGATCGAACGCGCCTATTGCATCGTCACCTGCCCGGGCCGGAACTTTGTCACCCTGAAGATCGTCACCGACGAAGGCGTCTACGGCATCGGCGACGCGACACTGAACGGCCGGGAGAAGGCAGTGGTCGCGTATCTCGAGAACCATGTCATCCCGTGCCTCATCGGCCGCGATCCGCACCAGATCGAGGACATCTGGCAGTATCTCTACAAGGGCGCCTATTGGCGCCGCGGGCCGGTGACCATGGCGGCCATTGCCGCCGTCGACACCGCCTTGTGGGACATCAAGGCGAAGGTTGCCGGCCTGCCGCTCTATCAGCTCCTCGGCGGCAAGAGTCGCTTGGCCGTGATGGTCTACGGCCATGCCAACGGCCGCGACATTGCCGAAGCGGTAGATGCCGTCGGCCAGTATCTGGAGATGGGCTACAAGGCGATCCGGGTGCAGGCCGGCGTGCCGGGCCTTGCCACGGCGTACGGCGTCGCCAAGGGCAAGCTCTTCTATGAACCCGCCACCAAGGGCTTGCCTGAGGAGCAGATCTGGTCGACGGAGAAATACATCAATTTCATCCCGCAGCTGTTCGAAGCCGTGCGGGCCAGGCACGGATTCGATTTCCATCTGTTGCACGACGTTCATCATCGGCTCACGCCGATCGAAGCGGCCCGCGTGGGCAAGAGTCTCGAGCCCTACCGTCTGTTCTGGATGGAAGACCCGACGCCGGCCGAGAACCAGGAGGCGCTGCGCCTCATCCGCAGCCACACGGTGACGCCGATCGCCATCGGCGAGGTCTTCAACTCCATCCATGACTGCCGTCAGCTGATCCAGGAACAGCTGATCGACTACATCCGCACCACCGTCGTCCACGCGGGCGGCATCTCGCACCTGCGCAAGATCGCTGCCCTCGCCGAGCTCTATCAGGTACGGACGGGATCACACGGGGCGACCGACCTGTCGCCCGTGTGCATGGGTGCGGCACTTCACTTCGACCTGTCGGTGCCGAATTTCGGCATTCAGGAATACATGCGTCACACGAAGGAAACCGACGAGGTCTTTCCGCATCACTACAGTTTCGCGGATGGATACCTCTATCCGGGCGACGCGCCGGGGCACGGCGTCGACATCGACGAGAAACTGGCCGCCAAGTTCCCCTACGAACCGGCGTACCTGCCGGTCGCACGCCTCGAGGACGGCACGCTCTGGAGCTGGTGAGCATGGCACGTCTCGCCGAAGCGACGTTGGCGCAGCTTCGCGCGGACGTCCGCAGACCGCTGGTCCCGCGGCCGGCGCCGGCGATCGTCCATCTCGGTCTCGGCGCTTTCCATCGGGCCCATATGGCGGAATACACCGAGGACGCCGAAACGCTGTCGCCCGGCGGATGGGGAATCGTCGGCGTCACGATGCGCTCGGGCGCGGTACGCGATGCGCTCGCGCCGCAGGACGGCCTCTATACGCTCGTGGTGCGCGACGGCGCCGGCGAGCGCGCCCGCGTCATCGGCATCGTGCGGGAGGTCCTCTCTACCGCCGATGATCCGGCCGGCGTCATTGCGCGCATGGCAGCGCCGTCGACCCGGATCATATCCCTGACCATCACCGAGAAGGGCTATGCGCTCGATCCGGCGTCGCGGCGGCTGCGCCTCGACGACCCGCGCATTGCCGCCGATCTTGCGCTGGGGGCGGTACCGTGCAGCGCGATCGGCATGCTGCATGCGGCGGCCGCCCGGCGCCGCGCCGCACAGGCGCCCGGCTTCACCGTCCTCTGCTGCGACAATCTGCCGGCCAACGGAAAAACCCTGAAGGCCGCGGTCCTTGCCTTCGCCGACGCCAAGGGCGACGGCCTGGGCGAATGGATCGAAGCCAACGTCGCGTTTCCGTCGTCCATGGTCGACCGTATCGTGCCGGCCATAACGGATGCCGACCGGCAGCGGGCCTCGCAGCTGATCGGGTTGGACGATGCGGCGCCCGTCTTCACCGAGCCCTTCAAGCAATGGGTCGTCGAGGACCGCTTCGTGTCGGGCCGTCCGGCGTGGGAGCGTGCGGGGGTCGAGTTCGTGGAGGACGTGGCGCCTTACGAGCTGATGAAGCTTCGACTCCTCAACGGCAGCCACTCCGCGATCGCCTATCTGGGCGCGCTGGCCGGCCTGACATTCGTCAACGAGGTGACCGCCGATCCGGTGTTCCGGTCCTTCATCGAAAAGCTGATGGCCGAATCCGCCGCGACCGTACCGTTGCGGACCGAAGACTATCGCGCATCGCTTCTGGCCCGGTTCGACAACCCCGCCCTTCAGCATCGTTGCCGCCAGATCGCCATGGACGGCACCCAGAAGCTGCCGCAGCGCCTGATCGCGCCGATTTCCGAGCGCCTGGCGCGCGGGCTGCCGATCACCTGCCTTGCCGTGGCCGTCGCGGCCTGGATGCGCTACGTCGGCGGGGTCATGCCCGACGGCACGCCCTATACCGTCGACGATCCGCTCGCGACCACGCTGGCGCAGCTCCAAGAAGGCCGCGCACCGGCAGAGCGGTTTCGTGCGCTCATCGGCCTCGAGGCCGTCTTCGGAACCGAGCTGCCGCGCAACCCGGCCTTCGTCGAACCGATTCGCGCGGCCTATCTCGACCTGTGGAAGGACGGACCCCGCGAGGTCGTCGCGTGCGCGATCTGAGGCGTGACGTATCGGAACCTCCCGGCGCGGAAAACCGGCTGGCGGCGGTGATCGTGCGGCTTTCTCGAGACGACGGGGACACGACTACTCGGCGGGCTGCGGGGCGCTCTCTCGCCGATACAGCGTCGCCATGCTCAGCGCGAGCGCGCCGACCGCGCATAGCGTAATGGTCGTCACCATCGGCAGCGCAGTTCCATCGAAGACCATGCTGACGATGACGATCATGATCCCGCCGGCGATCATCTGAAGCGTACCGCCGAGCGCCGAGGCCATGCCGGCGATCGAGCCGTGTTCCTCCAGCGCGAGGACCATCGTCGACGGGATGACCAGGCCGAGGCAGGCGAAGGCAACCAGCAGCATCGCGATCAGCACCGCCAGGCTGGCGACGCTGGCCACGGTCACGACAAACAGGATCAACGCGAGCGCCGTGTGCGCGGCGACGGCGGTGATCACCACCCGCGCCATGCCAAACCGCGTGCCGAGCCTGGCGGAAAACTGCGAGGCGCCGATGAACCCGACCGCGTTCGCCGCGAACGCGATGCTGTACTCGGTCGGCGTGAGGCCGAAATAGTCAATGTAGATGAACGACGAGCTCGCGAGAAAGACGAAGAAGCTCGACATACCGAGCCCGCCGATGAAGGTGAGTCCGAGAAAGCGCCGGTCGCGGAGGAGAAACCCGAAACCCCGGAGCACGTTCGCGAGGCTGACCTTGATGCGGTCGGCCGGCGGCCGCGTCTCGGGAAGGAAAACGGCGACCAGCACGAATCCCAGTATCGCGACCACGGTTATCGCGCCGAAGACCGCACGCCAGCCGAAGGGCACGATGAGGGCGCTGTCGGTCAGCGGGGCCAAGATCGGCGACACGCTCAGGACCAGCATGACCAGCGACATCAGCCGCGTCGCCTCGACCCCGGTATGGAGATCGCGGATGATCGCGCGCGGAATCACCATCATGGACGATGCGCCGATCTCCTGCACGAAGCGGAAGAAGATCAGCCATTCGATGCTTGCGGCCGCACCGCAGCCGATCGAACCGACGGCGAACAGCGCAGCACCGAAATAGAGCGGCGGCTTGCGGCCGACCATGTCCGATATCGGGCCATAGGCGATCTGACAGATTCCGAATGCCATGAAGAAGGTCATCAGGGTCATCTGCGTCGCCGCCGTCGACGCACCGAGGTCGGCCGCGATCGTCGGGAGCGCCGGGATGTACATGTCGATCGCGAACGGTCCGATGGCCGCGAGGAGGCCGAGGACGATGGCGTTCCGTGCGTAGTTCGAAAGCATGAAGACCTCTTTCCGACCGGCGGACGCCGCCAGTCGGTTTGTGCCGACTCGTGCAGGCTGCCCCGTGTTCAGGGAAGGTTGGTCAGGCGTTGACCAGAATCTTGAAGCCGCCGTAGGCCATGCGCTTGACGTCGAAGGGCACTGCCTTCGGATCCGCGATCTTGTCGAGCCGCGGGTCCTTCATGACCTTGGCGTTGACGCGATCGCGATGGGCGCGCGATTTGAACATGATCCAGGCAAAGATCACCGTCTCGCCGGGCTTGAGCTTCATCGCGCACGGAAACGGCAGCGCCACCTTCACGTCGAGATCATCGCCGACATGTTCCTTGTAATCGAGCGCGCCGTGCTCCCGCCAGATCCGGCCCGCCTTACGCGCCATGCGGCGATAGGCCTCAAGGTTCTTCTTCGGGACGGGCAGAACAAATCCATCGACAAATCGCATGTGAACTCTCCTTCGTTGAGCCGTTGCCGTTGACGGGGCGCGCTGCTCGTTCTTGATCGCCGGCACGAACCACGCCGTGTTCAGGTCGCACGTGCGCGCATTGCGATGCGCCGGGTTGCGCCCGGCGGTGGCACACGCCGCCGTCGGGCGTTGTCGCGGATACGCGCCACGAGATGCCTCAATCGTCGATTGCCTGGTAGACAGAGGTCCAGAAATCCTGATGGATCGCCAGGAAGCCGGGGGCCCAAAGCCGCTGGGTCATCAGGATCGCGACCATGTCCTCCGTCGGGTCCACGTACCATGACGTGCCGTAGCCGCCGTCCCAGCCGAATCGTCCGGGGACTCCCGCCACGTCATTGCGCCGGGTGACGATGGACACACCGAAGCCCCAACCGCGGTCGTCCCAGAAGCCGGGGAAAAAGGGCGAGGCCGCCTTCTGCTCGGCGATGATGTGGTCGGTCGTCATCAGCTCGACCGAAAGCCGCGAGAGAATGCGCTCGCTCCCGCACTTTCCCTTGTTCAGCATCAGGCGACCGAAGGCGAGAAAGTCGTCGACCGTGGAGACCAGTCCGCCGCCGCCCGATTCGAAAACGGGCGGACGGGCGAAACGGCCGCCGCGGGCCTCGTCAAAGACCTCGAGCCGGCCGCTCGCCGGATCGGCCCGGTAGAAGGTCGCGAGGCGGTCATGCTTGGTTTCGGGCACGCTGAAACCGGTATCCTTCATGCCGAGCGGCGCGAAGATGCGCTCGCGGAAGAAGCTTTCGAGCCTCTGGCCGGTGACGCGCGCGATCAGCACACCCAGGATGTCGGCGCCGCTGTGGTACAGCCACCGCTCGCCCGGCTGATGCAGTAGCGGCAGGCTGCCGAAGCGCCGCATCACCTCGTCGGGCGGGTACGACGGCAGTTCCGGTCCGGGGGCGACGCCCGCCTCTTCCATCGCCTTCTGGATGGGATAGCGGGTGGGGAAGACCATCACGGCGCCGAGGCCCAGACGAAAAGTCAGGAGATCGCGCAGGGTGATCGGCCGCCGTGCGGGCACGGTGTCGTCGAGCGGGCCGTCGATGGCGCGCAGTACCTTGCGGTTCGCCAGTTCCGGCAGCCACCGGTCGACCGGATCGTCCAGCCGCAGCCTGCATTCCTCCACCAGGATCATCGCGGCGACGGCCGTGACCGGCTTGGTCAGCGAGGCGACGCGGAAGATGGTGTCGCGGCGCATCGGGGCGCTACCGCCGACCGCCATCGTGCCGATCGCATCGACATGCACTTCGTCCCGCCGGCAGACCAGAGTAACGAGGCCGGGAACCGTGCCGCGCGCGACATGGCCAGCCATCACCTCGTGCATGCGGTCGAGCCGCGCCTTGGACAATCCGCTCTTGCTCATGGGCCGCAACCCCCGTGCCGTTTCATGCGATGTCTTGGGCCGCGTCGCCGTGGTCTCGGGCACTTGTGCGACGGCGGATGCTGCAGGAGTCAGCGTCGCGGACGCCGCTGCAGCCTTCAGCAACGTGCGCCGATCGAGGCGCGACATTTCCCTCGCCTGTTTCATGTGCGAACCGGCCCCGGCCGTCCGCGTGACGCCTAGCCACAGCAGGACTCGGACTGTGCGGCGCCCTCGTACTCGTCGTGACGGCGCACCCAGTCCATGATCGTCTTTTCGTTGCGGCCCTTCGGCGTGAGGTCAAGCCAGTTGTACGCCCCGATCAGGATGTCGCCGCCGCGCGCATAGGCGGAATAGGTATGGAAGACGTCGCCGTTCTCGTCCTTCGCGAACACGCTGATTCCGGGCATTTCCTCGCCGGCGTCCTTGCTCGGCGCATAGTTGTAGATGACCCTGCCCGCCGCGATGTCGTCCTTGGTCGCCGACACGTGGTAGTCGTAGTTAAAGTCGCTGCCGTAGGACGACACCCACTTGAACCGCCAGCCCATGCGCTTCTTGTAGGCCTGGAACTCCTGCCACGGCGCGCGCGAGACCACCACCAGCGAGACGTCGTGATGCGCAAGGTGCAGGTTGGCGCCGTCGATATGGTCGGCCAGGAACGAGCAGCCGTCGCAGCCTTCCTTCCATCCCGGCCCGAACATGAAATGGTAGATGATCAACTGGCTGCGGCCGGCGAAGAGGTCGGCGAGCGTCTCCTTGCCGTTTGGTCCTTCGAACACATACGTCTTGTCGACCTTGACCCAGGGCAGCTGGCGCCGTTCGGCGCTCACCTGATCGCGCAGCCGGGTGAGTTCCTTTTCCCTCGCCAGAAGCGCCTTGCGCGCAATGAGCCATTCAGAGCGCGATACGACGCGGTGATTCATTTTGCCCTCCACGGGTCTGGGGTGTCGGATCGATCCTCTTCGCGCCGGCCTTGGCACGAAGGGCTTTCATGGCAAACGCGGCAAGACCGTCCGCCGACGCCGTGCCGGCCACGATCAGGGCTGCGGTCGCCATGCATGCCGGGCACATGGGGCCTCCCTCGCTTGCGCTCCGCCATTGTCAGGCGTTCACCCCCAAGGACGAACGGCACGGCCCCGGTCCGACACCGCGGTCGAATTTTTTCTACCGTCTTTTCGCGGGTTTAGCGGCGGCCGGCGCGGCCGGGTGCCGGCGGCGGCGCGCCACCCTGCGCCTCGCTGTCCTTGGCGAGGCGGTCCAGGTGCATCCGGATATGCGCGGCTTCCGCCGGCGTGTTGGCGAGGGCGATGGCACGGTCGAAGGCGATGCGGGCCTCCTCGGCGCGGCCGAGCTGCATGAGCAGCGCGCCTTTCACGCCGAAGAAGTGGAAATAGCCGGCGAGCGGCTTCGCCAGTGGCTCGATCATTTCGAGCGCCGCAGCGGGCCCATGTATTTTGCTGACGGCGACGGCACGGTTGAGGGTGACGACGGGCGAGGGCTGCAGTTGTTGCAGCACCGCGTAAAGCCGATCGATCTCTGCCCAATCGGTGTCCTCGGGTCGCGCCGCGCGGGCGTGCACGCCGGCGATCGCGGCCTGCACCTGGTACGGCCCCGGACGCCCATGGCGCAGCGCCTTCTCCACCAGCACCAGCCCTTCGGCGATCATTTCGCGATTCCACAGGCGGCGATCCTGGTCCTCCAGAAGGACGATGGCGCCGTTCGCATCGAGTCTGGCGGGCGTGCGTGCATGCTGCAGGAGAAGCAGGGCGGTGAGGCCCATGATCTCGGGTTCGGCCGGGAAGAGCCGCAGCAGCAGCCGGGCCAGCCGGATCGCCTCGTCGCACAGCGGCGTGCGAATGTGAGCCGTACCACTGCTCGCCGAATAGCCTTCGTTGAACAGGAGATAGATCATGGCCGCAACGGTCCACAGCCGTTCGGCCCGTTCCGCCGCACCCGGCGTCTCGAAGGGAATGCCGGTCGCCGCGATGCGACGCTTCGCGCGCGTGATGCGCTGCTCCATCGCGTCTTCGCTCACCAGGAAGGCCCGCGCCACTTCCTTGACCGTCAAACCTGACACGACGCGTAGCGCCAGCGCGATCTGCTGGGTCGCGGGCAGTTCGGGATGGCAGCAGATGAACAGGAGGCGCAGAACGTCATCGCGATACTGCATGCTGTCGAGACGTTCGGCGAGATCGGCCTCGGCGTCGTCGAGGTCCGAGACGAATTCATCGGCCGGCAGCGGCTCGTGCCGGCTCTGGCGGCGCTGGTGGTCGAGGGCTGCGTTTCGTCCGACGAGGACGAGCCAGGAGGCCGGATCGCGCGGCGGCCCGTTGACCGGCCAGTGCTTCAGCGCGCGCAAGCATGCCTCCTGGAACGCTTCTTCGGCGGTATCGAGATTGCGAAAATAGCGCAGCAGGGCACCAACCACCTGCGGGCGCGCCGCGGTCAGTGCCTCGTCGATCCAGGTGAGGTCGGTCATTTCACCCCGCTTCCGGGCCAGAACACCTGGACCGGGCGGATTTCGAGCGCGCCCGTTTCCTCCAGCAGCTCGCGCGCCGCGGCGATCGCTTCCTCGAGCGAGTCACAGTCAAAAATGTAAAAGCCAAGGAGCTGCTCCTTGGTTTCGGCGAAGGGACCGTCGATGACGATCGGCTCGCGACCCGCCCGGACCGTCGTCGCCGTGGTCGTCGGCATCAGGCGGGCGACCGGGCCGAGCTTGCCCCGGTCGGCGAATTTCTGCATCACTGCGCCATGTCGGGCCATGACGGCGTCGTCCTTCTCCTTCGACCAGGCGCCGACGACGGATTCGAGATTGTAGCAAAGAACGGCATACAGCATCGGGTCTCCCCTCGTCTCATTCCCAAGGACGAACGAGCATACCCGATCCCGACAGAGGCGAATGCAGCAACGATGGCTGCCCGTTCCGCCGGACAAAAGAAGCGGAAAACGCGCCGCGACCGACCTTCGCAAAAAAATCACCGGACGTGTCGGTTTCGCGATGTTCCGTTCGTCGTATCGTCGAGCAGGGGACAGAACCCGGCGGATAGGCTCCCCGGACACCCGGCTTCGAACCAAAAGGAGAGGCAGCGATGCGATTCATGATGATCGTCAAGGCCAGCAAGGCGTCCGAGGCGGGTATTCCGCCGGGCGAGGAGCTCCTTGCCGCGATGGCCAGATACAACGAGGAAATGATAAAGGCCGGCGTGATGCTCGATGGCGCGGGGCTTCAACCGAGCGCGAAGGGCGCGCGCGTCAGGTTCTCGGGCGACGAGCGCATCGTGATCGACGGTCCTTTCCCGGCAACGAAGGACCTGATTGCCGGCTATTGGTTGATCCAGGTGAATTCGAAGGAAGAGGCGATCGAATGGGCCAGGCGCTGTCCCAATCCGCACCCCGGCGAGGAGAGCGAGATCGAGATTCGCCAGCTGTACGAGCTGGAGGATTTCGCTGCCAGCGCGGCGATCGAACACCACCGCGAGCTGGCCGAGGAGCTCGCGACGAGGAAGTCATAACCGCACGGACCCTGCCACCCCCACACCGTTGAGATGGAGCTGCCATGTACGTTCAACCCTATCTGTTCTTCGACGGCCGCTGCGAGGAAGCGATCGAGTTCTACCGCCGCGCGCTGGGCGCCGAGGTGACGATGCTCATGCGTTTCAAGGAAAGCCCTGAACCGCCGCCGGCCGGGTGTGTCGCACCCGGGTCCGATGACAAGGTTATGCATGCGAGCCTCCGCATCGGCGAGACCACGGTAATGGCCTCCGACGGCCAGTGCACCGGGCAGACGCGTTTTCAGGGCTTCTCGCTGTCGCTCACGGCGAAAGACGAGGCCGAGGCGGCGCTGCTGTTCACGGCGCTGGCTGAAGGCGGGCAGGTGCAGATGCCATTGGGCAAGACCTTCTTCTCTCCGTGCTTCGGCATGGTCACGGACCGCTTCGGCGTATCGTGGATGATCGTGGTGATGCCCTGAAGGCCGTCCGGGCACCGTGACGTGGCGCCCGCGACGTCCTTCCGTCAGTGCGACGCTTCGATCAACGGGCTGCGGAGATACTGCACGACGGCATCGGCGGCGATTTCATGTCCGGGCGTGCCCCAGTGCGTATCGTTCGGCATGTACACGTCCCGCACGCCGCGACGGACGGCGGTGCGCATTTCCTCGAGCAAGCGGATCTGATGTAGCCGTTCATCCCGATAGAAGAGCTCCAACCTGCTGAGCCGCCGGTAACGTTCATCCGCGATGTAGTCGTCATAGACCGTCAGCTTGTTGGGTGCGACGAGGAACACGAACGCCGTCCTGCCGTTGCGCTCGACCAGTGCCTGCGCCGCCAGCAGATTGCAGAGCACGGCGTCGATCTGCGTTCGCGACCACGCGGCGAGCCGGAATTCGTCGTCGTAGACGAGAAGGCGATCGCTTCGCCGGTTCGAGAACATTTCGCCCGTCACGAGCGGCAGGTCATGGGCGCGCGTGATGTTGAGGCCTGCGACGTTGCGGAAAACGGCCTTCCAGATGGCGTCGACCGCCTGGCCGAAATCGAACTGGATCGCGTCGTCGCGGCGCCAGGGAACGGGGGCGACCGGAAGCGGTGTGAACCGTTCGACGATCGGGCCGGGACGGGACGGCGGCGCGTTCGGGCATTCGCCGATGTCGTGCCCGAGATAGGCGCGGGCCATGGTGATGTTGTTGCGCATCAGGTAGCGCTCGACGTGCTGCACGATCACAAGGCGCGGCGGCGACGCCTTGAAGATCGGATGCTCGGCGAGCTGCTGCACCGGCATGCGCGGTGTGGCGAGGACGGTTACGGACAATCCGGTCTTCTGGGCGACATAGTTGGGCCAGAAGGCGCCGGGATCGGTCTGGGTGTCGCCTCTCGGATTCGACGAGAAGGAATCGCCGAGGATGACGATGTCGTACGGACGCTCGTATTCGGTATCGACCAGCGGCGGGACGAAACGCTTCTGCGGCCGGTTCCAGCCATAGTCGTTCTCGGAGAACCCGCCGAGCCGCGTGAGATCGCCCCTGAGCGGCTCCTGGGTAAAGGCGTAAGCGAGCATGACCGCAAGCGGCGGCAGGATCAGCGCGAGGAGCAGCCGGTTGTAGTGTCGCGCGTCCCGCCCGGCCGACCGATTGAAAAGTTCATACATGCGGCTCATCCGCGCGGAATCAGAACTGAAAGTACAGGAACTCGCTGATGCCGGACATCTGCGTCAGGCTGTAGATGAAGGAGGCGGCGACGAGCCCGGCCCAGGCGTGCGTCGGCGTCCATCGCAGCCGCAGCGGGGCGACGTTCACGCGCATGATGCGTGCGGCATCCCGATTCGGCGGGACATAGCCGACGAGCTGCTGCGAATTCGGTAGGAACAGCGCGATGGCAAAGAGCGCAGCCATCCACGCGGCCTGGGGCGGGCCGTCGAACAGCGGCAGGCGTGCGAACTCGATGTCGAGGAAGTCGATCGGCAGGTGCGCGAGTCGGCCAGCCAGTTCGGGCGGCAACGTCAGACCGTTGAGGCCGATCATGCCGGCGAGAATCAGCCGCGCCGCGTCGAGGGATTCGGCGCGAAACAGGACCCAGCCGACGATCACGGCGAGCAGGGTCGTCGCACGGCCCAGCCATGCGCCGACGGGATGAGGTTCGCCCGGTGGAAATCCGGCCCGGCGGCGGAACGCGTGCCAGGCGTGGTTTATCACGAGATAGACGCCATGGAGCACGCCCCACAGCGCAAAGGTCCAGCCTGCGCCGTGCCAGATGCCGCCGAGTATCATGGTCATCAGGAGGTTCGCGTAGCGGCGCGCGGCGCCGCGGCGATTTCCGCCGAGCGCGATATAGAGATAGTCGCGCAGGAAGCTCGACAGCGTGATGTGCCAACGCCGCCAGAAATCGATGATGTTGGCGGCGCGGTACGGCGAGTTGAAGTTGACGGGCAGCCGGATGTTGAACATCAAGCCGAGCCCGACCGCCATGTCGCAGTATCCGGAGAAGTCGAAATAGAGCTGCAGCGTATAGGCGAGCGCGCCGCCCCAGGCCTCGATAAGGCTCGGGGCCTCGCCTTCGGCCGCGGCAGCGAAGACGGGTCGCGCGTACGGGCCGACGGAGTCGGCGAGAACCACCTTCTTGAAAAGGCCGATCGCGAAGAACGTCAGTCCGGCCGCGATGTTGTCGTGGTCGAACCGGAAAATCCGCGGTTCGGAGAACTGCCGCAGGACATCGCGGTGGTTGACGATGGGACCGGCGATCAGCTGCGGGAAGAAGGCGACGAAAAGTGCGTAGCGTAGGAATCCGCCGTCATGCGTCTCGCCCCGCGCGGCATCCACCAGATAGGCGATCTGTTGAAACGTATAGAAGGAGATCCCGAGCGGCAGGATGATCGTCTCGATCACGATGTCCGCGCCGGTCGCGGCGTTGACGTTGTCGATGAGAAAGTTGGTGTATTTGAAGTATCCGAGCGCGGCGAGGTTTCCCGCCACGCCGAGCGCCAGAAGCCATCCCCCGCGCGCCGCGCCGGCGGCGGCCTGCGCCATCAGGCTGCGGCCGACGACGTAGTTGAACGCGATGCTCGCGACGAGCAGCAGCAGGTAGGGCGGTCGCCAGTAGGCATAGAAGAACAGCGAACAGAGAACGGTCCAGCCGATCGCAAGCTGCGGCCGCCGGGGCCCGAGCATGTAGAACCCGAGCAGCGTGACCGGCAGGAAGACGAGCACGAACTCATACGAGTTGAACAGCATCGGGTGCCGATACCGTGCCCGGTCTCGAGGAAGATGTGCAGAAGCCTAACCCGCACTCGCTTGGGTCGCGCCTCGTGCATCGGAGACGCCGGAATCATCGAATGGAGTAGCCCGCAAATGCGACCGGGTCGCCGGAACGATCCGGCCGCACACCGTCGCCGATCCCGAGTCGCCTCACAGCAGGGTCAGCTGGTCGCCGGGCGCGGGCGGAACGCGGAATCGTGTCGTGTCGAAGTGCCAGTAGCGGTCGCCGAGGCCAAGGCGCGTGCAGGCAAGACGGAAGCGCTCGGCGATGAGCTCCGCATAGGGGCCGTCGCCGCGCATGCGCGTGCCGAAATTCGGATCGTTGAGGCGGCCGCCGCGCACGTCGCGCACGAGGCTCAGGACGTGCTTCGCCTTGAGCGGCACATGCGTCTCCAGCCATTGGGCGAACAGGTCCTTGATCTCGAACGGTAGGCGCAGGAGCACGTAGGCGGCGCTCGTGGCACCAGCGGCGTGCGCCGCGGCCAGGATCGATTCCATTTCGCGGTCGTTCAGGACGGGGATGATCGGCGCGACCATGACGCCGACCGGCACGCCGGCGGCCGCAAGCGTGCGGATCGCCTCGATCCGCCGCGCCGGCGTCGCCGCCCGCGGTTCCATCTTTCGTGCAAGATCGCGGTCAAGCGTCGTCACCGAGATGAAGACGCGGGCGAGCCGCTTCTCGGCCATCGGCGCGAGGATGTCGAGATCGCGCAGGACGAGCGCCGACTTGGTGACGATCGAGACGGGATGCTCGAATGCGGCGAGCACCTCGAGGATCGAACGGGTGATCCGCATGTCGCGCTCGATCGGTTGGTAGGGATCGGTATTGGTGCCGAGCGCGATCGGACTGACGCGGTAGCCCGGCTTGCGCAGGGCCGCTGCGAGCAGCGATGCGGCATTGGGCTTGGCGAAGAGCCGCGTCTCGAAATCGAGGCCCGTCGACAGACCGAGATAACCGTGAGACGGGCGCGCGTAACAGTAGATGCAGCCGTGTTCGCAGCCGCGATAGGGGTTCACGGACTGCTCGAACGGAATGTCGGGCGAGTCGTTGCGCGTGATGATGGTGCGCGCCGCATCGGTCGTCACGGTCGTGCGGAGCGGCGGCAGGTCGTCGTCCGCCGGTGCCCAGCCGTCGTCGATCGCGACCCGGACATGCGGTTCGAACCGGCCGTCAGGGTTGCCGATCGCGCCACGTCCCTTGCGCGGCTGCGGCGGGCGGATATCGAGCATGAAATAAGTCTATGGTCTTCATGAGAACATATCAAGAACAAAGCTTGACTGTGGGTATCTCGTCTCGAAGCGGCCCCGTCATGCGGGACCGAAGCTCAAGGCGCCGTCGGCGCACATGCGACGTGCCCCGTATCCGAGAGGCACGGACGTGGAACACACCGTCGAATGTCCTGTTGCCAGTCTGAGAGCGATCGGACACGAGGGAAACCATGGCATTCGTGCTGAACAGCGTTGCTTTCGCCAATGGCCAGAAGATTCCGCTGCGGTACACGGGCGAGGGCGAGAACATATCCCCGCCGCTGTCATGGGCCGGCGCGCCGGAAGCGACGCAAAGCTACATGCTGGTGATGGAGGATCCCGATGCGCCGTCCGGCACGTTCAGGCATTGGGTCACCTACGATATTCCGGCCACATGGAACGAACTGCCCGAGGGGATCGGCAGCGACGCATCCAATGCGGCCATACGGCACGTCCGCAACGATTTCGGGCATGAGCGTTATGACGGTCCGAGTCCGCCGCGTGGACACGGCGTCCATCACTACCGGTTTCGGCTGGTCGCACTGGACACGCCGCACATCGATCTGCCGCCATCGGCCGACGCCGAGAAACTCTGGCGTGCCGCGCAGCCGCACATCATTGCCGAGGCCGAGACCGTCGGCCTGTACGCGCGGTAACCAGCACCTGCGGCGCGCGCCGCCCTGCTTGCCGCCCGGACGCCGATTCCATCAGAACTGCAGCGCGTCGGGTCCGAGCCACTCCGCCCGCACGCGCGCGATCGTTGCCGGATCGAGGGCGTCGTCGATGACCGCATCGACGTGCGCGGCGACGTCCGGTGCCAGCACGGCGGCGGCATTCTCGGCACGAAAGCGGGCGAACACCGTCGTGGTCCTGAGCCAGGTGAGACGGCGCATCGGCAGCAGCCACGGACGGATCGCGCCTTCGAGCATCGGCCCCACTGCCAGGAAATAGGTGCGGACGAAGCGCTCGACGTCTTCGCGTGCGAGTACGCATCCGCAATCCGGGTCCCACCGCGTCGCCGGGCGCAGCGTCGCGTGCGCGATATCGATCGCCGGCGATCCATAGGCGGCTTTCTCGAGGTCGACGAACATGGCGAGACCGGTGCCGGTGACGATGAAGTTGCCGGGGTGCGCGTCGCTCACCACGAACGTGTGCGGCGGCACACCCAGGCTGCGCGCCTCCTGGTCGAGGAAACGCCTAGCCCAGGCGATTTCCTCGCCGATCTGGCGGCGCGCATCGGGGTGGGCGTTCACCGTCTCGAGGAATCGTGCGTTGCGTTCGACGACGGCGAGCGTCGCGGCGAAGGCGTCGGCGGTGTCGGCGAGCGGGGCGCGATCCTCGGGCGCCGGCACCGGCAGCGCATGGATCGATGCAAGCGCTTCGGCGATCAGCGACAGTTCCGTCGGCAGACGCGGCGCGTGTCCGACGATGTCGTCGACGACGAGCGCCCCGGCGGGCAGTGCCGCGGACGGCGGCAGGACGGCGTGCAACGTCGGCGTGCGGGCACTCGGGGCCGCGCGCCGGAAGCTCTCGGCCTGATAGGCGAGTGCCGCGTCCGCGGACCGATCCTTGGGTGGCATGCGCGGGATGCGGACCAGCAATCCCCGGTCGCGCAGGCGCCAGTGCGCATGGGCAAGCCCCTTCTGCGGCAGCGGTTCGAGATCGGACGGACCGATGGCGGCGAACGCCGGCAAGGCGGCGAGCGCGCGGGCGACGGTCGCGGCGTCGGGCGGCGGAAGCATCATCCGTGTATAAATAGCGCAGATCCGGAAGAAAACCTGTGCTCAGCATCATCGTTCCGACCCTGAACGCGGAGAAGTCGTTGCCCGGCACGCTCGCGGCGCTGGCCGAGGCCGCGAGGATGGCGCTTGCACACGAGATCATCGTCAGCGACGGCGGTTCGCGCGACCGCACATGCGACATTGCCCGGCGTTCGGGGGCACGCGTCGTCGTAGGCAAGCCCGGGCGCGGCATTCAGCTTGCCGCCGGTGCCGCGGCCGCACGCCATGCCTGGCTGCTGTTCCTGCATGCGGATACGCGACCAGCACCGGGCTGGGTGCATGTCGTGCGGACGTTCATGACGGCGGCGTCGAACGCGGATCGGGCGGCATACTTCCGTTTCGCGCTCGACGATGCGTCGCCCGCCGCGCGACGCGTCGAATCGCTCGCCATGCTGCGATGCCGGCTGTTCGCTCTTCCATACGGCGATCAGGGTCTGCTGATCGCCCGGGCAACGTACGAGGCGCTGGGCGGATTCAATCCGCTGCCGCTGATGGAGGATGTCGATTTCGTCCGCCGCATCGGCCGGCGCCGCCTCACGTGTCTCGACCATGCGGCGGTCACGTCGGCGGATCGTTATCGCCGCGACGGCTGGTGGTGCCGACCGCTGCGCAACCTCACCTGTCTTTCGCTCTATTTTCTCGGCGTGCCGCCCGCGCGGATCCTCCGGTTCTACGGCTGATGCGCAGGCGCCGTTATCTCGTGATCTTCGCCAAAGTGCCGGCGCTCGGCCGGGTCAAGACGCGCCTTGCGCGCGGAATCGGTGCGCTGCCGGCGCTCACCTTCTATCGCAATACGCTGGCGACGCTGCTGCGGCGGGTCGCGCGTGATCGCCGCTGGCACACGGTTCTCGCCGTCGCACCCGATCCCGCCGTGCGTCCGGCACGGCGATGGCCTGCTTCCGTGCCGCGTTGCGGACAGGGCGCGGGCGATCTCGGTCGTCGCATGGGGCGCGTGATGCGACGCTGGCCGAAAGGTGCGGTCGTGATCATCGGCGCCGACATCCCCGACGTCACCGCACGCCACGTCGCACGGGCGTTCGCGGCACTGGGCCATGCGGACGCCGTGTTCGGGCCCGCGACCGACGGCGGTTACTGGCTGATCGGCGCGAGGGGATCGGCGCGGAATACGACGATGTTCGGCCGTGTCCGCTGGTCGACCGAGCACGCGCTGGCCGACACCCTGCGCAATCTCGCGTGGCGGCGCGTGGCGCTGATCGACGTGCTCGGCGATATCGACGATGCCGCGGCGTATGCGCGCTGGCGCGCACGGGCGTGTCTTCGCGGTTAGACGATCTTTCTTGCGATTCACCTCGGAACCTGAACCGCGAAGATATGAAGACGCGCATGGGTGCGGCGTACCCGTAAGAAAAGCGGTCGTTCCCGCTAGACCGTCACCTTGGGCTTGGCGGTCAGGTGTTCCTGCAGGCGCGGCATGAGTTCGACGAGGTTGCAGGGCCGATGGCGGTTGTCGAGCTGCCAGCGAAGGATTTCCTCCCAGCCATCGCGGCAGGCGCTCGGGCTGCCGGGCAGCGCGAACAGATAGGTGCCGCCCGCCACGCCGCCGACCGCGCGGCTCTGCAGCGCCGACGTGCCGACCTTCTGGAAGCTGATCATCCGGAACAGCTCGCCGAACCCGTCGATCTCCTTCTCGAAGACATGCTTGAACGCTTCCGGCGTCACGTCGCGCCCAGTGACGCCGGTGCCGCCCGTCGATATGACGACGTCGACATTCGGATCGTCGATCCACGACTTGAGTTGCGCCACGATCGCCTGGCGGTCGTCACGGACGATCGCGCGCGCGACGACCTTGTGTCCGTCGCGCTCGATCAGCTCGACCAGCGTGCGGCCCGACTTGTCGTCGTCGAGGCTGCGCGTGTCCGAGACCGTCAGAACGGCGATGTTGACGGGAAGGAACGGCCGGCTGTCATCGAGTTTGGGCATTGCGGCGCTGACCTGTTGCCTCTGTCTCGAGGGCAATGTAGGTCGGCCACTGTCCCGCGGCAACCGCGTCCAGCGACGGGGTCGGATGGCCAAGCCGCTCGCTGTACATCCAGTAGCTGTAGAGAACGCGGGTGATGAAATGCCGCGTTTCGGGCGACGGCAGACTTTCGATGAAGAGGAGCGCGTCTTCCTCGGGACCGTTGCCCTGATTCTGACTGCGCGTCCAGCGCATCAGGTTGCCGGCGCCGCCGTTATAGGCCGCGGCAAGGCGGATCAGGTCGCCCTGCACCGATTCGTGCCGCAGCAGCTCCACGATGTAACGCTGACCAAGAGCGATGTTGTAGATGGGATCGAGCAGCGCCTCGTGGCCACGGAATGCCTGTCCCTCGAGCACGGCAGCGGTCTGCGGCATGATCTGCATCAGGCCGCGCGCGCCTGCGGGACTGATGGCGCGGGCGTTGAAGTTCGATTCCTGACGTATGAAGGCGTAGACGAGCGCACGATCGACCCTGAATCCGCCGGGCGGCGTCCACGGCGGGATGGGATAGAGCGCGCCGTCGTAGCGCTGCTCGTCGAGATCGGCGAGTTCGCGGCCCAGCCACGTCGCAAGGCCGGGCATGTTCGCCCGCATGGCCACGGCGAGGAGCGGACGCAGCTGATCCGGCCCGGCGGAGACGTAGAGGCGCGACAGCTCCGCCTCGGCGCGCTCGATCTCGCCGATCTGGATCAATGCGAACGCGCGGGCGCCATAGGCCGGGCGCAGGAGCATTTCCACGTCGCGCGCCGTCAGTGTCGGCGGTTCCCAGTTGAACGGCATCGGCACGCCGAGCTGACGGATCGCGAGCAGGCCGTAGAACGTCCGCGGATGTTCGGCTGCCAGCATCAGCCAGTCATTGACGCGCTCGAAGCGCCGGCCGCGCGCATGGGCGCGGCTGGCCCAGAACGCACCGGCGGCGATATCCCAAGGCTCGCCGTCCGGCGTGCGCGCCAGCGCCTCGAAGTAGCGGGCGGCCTCTGCATAGTCGCCTTGCTTGAACAGGGACAGGCCGGCGATCCAGTTGGCACGCGGAACGACGTTGCCGGATCGGGCAGCGGCTGCGCGCGCGAGGGCAAGCGCGGCACGGTCATCGCCCTGCGCGAAGCGTCCGGCAGCGATCTGCGCCTTGAAGTAATCGATCTCTCCTTCGCTCAGCAGTCGCGCGCTCTGGGGGCCGTGGACCAGCCGTTCGGCGCTGTCGAGCCGGCCGCGGCGCATCATCTGCCGGATCTGCCGCTTGAGCGCCTCGGCGCTGGCGCGCGCCTTGCCATCGAGGCTCCGGCCCGGCGGCAATGGCGGCTTGAGCGGCGGCCCCAGATCGTCCGGGGTGGCCCAGTACCGGCTTATCGGTCGTCCCGCGGGCCGGGGCAATGGTGCCGCGTCCTTGGGAGCGCGGCGCTGCGCCAGGGTATAGATGGCGCCGGCATCCGGATGATCCGCGTACTGGGCGAGCCAGCGCGCAAGCTCGGCATAGCCGGGCCTCGTCTGCGCATGAAGGTAACGCTGGGCCAGCACATGGCCGAGCAGTCGCCGGTCCTTGAGGCCGGCGATTTGCTGGTCGGCCTCACGCCAGGCCGCGCGCGACTGCAGCGCGAAGATCTTCCGGTATGCCGCCGCGTCGGCCGGGGAGAGGACGGCCGGAAGCCCGACCTCGCGTTCATCGACGTCGCCGGGCGCCGGACGTGCCGCAATGCTGCGGTTGTCCGACGCGAGACCGGCGCCCGCGTTCAGGAACGAGGCGAGAAGGCCAACGGCTAACGCCGCGAGCAGGACCCGCGTCCTCCGCGTCGTTTCCCCTGATCGTGGGCCAGTATTTCCATGCCCCCGGACTGCCACGCTTCAGTTGATAGGGGGTCGGACCCGGACGCGGCAAGCATAAATTATGTCGCCGGCAGAAATGGCTGTGGAAAAAATTCCGGCAATTGCCGTCGAAATTATGAACTCGGATTCTTGAGTCTATTCTTGATCATCAGAAGATCGCGCCACGAATCCCTTTTTTGTGCCGGCGATCGCAACAGATACGCCGGGTGGTACGTCGCGATGGCGGCGATCGGGCGCGGCAGACCGGGGCTCTGATACGTGAACCATTTGCCCCGCGTCTTGACGATCCCTTCGCGGGTTCCGAGCAGCGATTTCGACGCCGTGCCGCCGAGAAGCACGAGAATCTCCGGATCGACCAGCTCGATCTGACGTTCGATGAAGGGAAGGCAGACCGCGATCTCGCTGTCGGTCGGCGACCGGTTGCCCGGCGGCCGCCAGGGCAGGATGTTGGCGATGTACACGCTCGTGCGGTCGAGTCCGATGCAGGCGAGCATGCGGTCGAGCAATTGGCCGCTCACGCCGACGAAGGGCCTGCCGAGGCGGTCTTCGTCGGCGCCGGGCGCCTCGCCGACCAGCATGATCCGGGCACGCGGATCGCCGTCGGCAAAGACGAGATTCGTCGCCGTCGCCTTGAGAGGGCAGCCATCGAACTGCGCCAGTGCGGCGCGCAGCTCTTCGAGTGTACGTGCGGCTTGCGCGATGGCGCGGGCGCTCTGTGCGGGTGCGCTTTGCGGCCGCGGCTTCGGCGCGACCGCTGCGCCGGCCGGCGTCGACAGTGGAAGCGCGTCGGCGGCGGGCTTGTGTTCGCGTCGAAGCACCGGCGCGTGCGGTGCCTCGACGACGGCGAAGCGATCCACCGGCACGTCACCGATCGCCTCGTCGGCGCCCATTTCGATGAGCCACTCGAGGGCCGCAGCGGGGTTGACGCGGATCATGATTACAAACTAGCACGGGGGGGTGCACGGTTCGAGTATATGGCCACAACGTGAGCAGGGGGGTCGGCGCATGGCACGCGAAACCATGGAATATGACGTGGTGATCGTCGGCGCCGGGCCGTCCGGCCTGTCGGCTGCGATCCGGCTGCGGCAGTTGGCGGCCGAAAGCGGGCATGACGTCAGCGTCTGCGTGATCGAAAAGGGCTCGGAGGTCGGCGCCCACATCCTGTCGGGCGCGGTCATCGACCCGATCGCCCTCAACGAGCTGATCCCGGACTGGGCGGCGAAGGGCGCACCGCTCAACACGCCGGTCACCCAGGATCGTTTTCTGATCCTGACGGAACACAACCATATCCCGGTGCCGAACTTCCTGCTGCCGCCGCTGATGAGAAATCACGGCAACTACATCATCAGCCTGGGCAATCTGTGCCGCTGGCTCGCACAGCAGGCCGAGGCGCTCGGCGTGGAGATCTATCCGGGCTTCGCTGCGGCTGAGGTGCTTTACCGCGACGACGGCAGCGTCAAGGGCGTTGCGACCGGCGACATGGGTGTGGCGCGCGACGGCACGCGCAAGCCGGGCTACACGCCGGGCGTGGAGCTGCACGCCAAATACACGTTCTTTGCCGAGGGGACGCGCGGATCGCTGACCAAGGAGCTTTTCGAGCGCTACGGGCTGCGCGCCGGTGTCGATCCGCAGAAATTCGGCATCGGCATCAAGGAGCTCTGGCGTGTCGATCCCGCCAAGCACGTGCCGGGTCTCGTCGTACACACCCAGGGATGGCCGCTGAGCGCGGATACGGGCGGCGGTTCCTTCATGTACCACCTCGAGGACAATCAGGTGGCGATCGGGTTCGTGGTCCATCTCGACTACACCAACCCGCACCTGTCGCCCTATGACGAGTTTCAACGCTTCAAGCTGCACCCGTCGATCCGGCCGTATCTCGAAGGCGGCCAGCGGATCTCGTACGGGGCACGGGCGATTACCGAAGGCGGTCTGCAGTCGATTCCGAAGCTGGTCTTCCCGGGCGGGGCGCTGATCGGCGATGCCGCAGGATTCGTCAACGTGCCGCGCATCAAGGGCACGCACAACGCGATGAAGACCGGCATGCTGGCGGCCGAGGCAGCGTTCGCCGCGCTTGCACAAGGGAGTACCGGCGGCGACGAGCTGACGGCGTATCCCGAGGCGTTTCGCAAGTCGTGGGTCTATACCGACCTCTACAAGGTCCGGAACGTGAAGCCGGGGCTTAGATGGGGGATGTGGCTCGGCACGCTGCACGGCGGCGTGCACATGTGGCTCAACGACCTCGGTCTCGGCGCGCTCGTACCATGGACGCTGCACCACAAGAAGGCCGATCACGAGACGCTGAAGCGTGCCCAGGAGTGCCCGAAGATCTCCTACCCGAAGCCGGACGGCGTGATCACTTTCGACAAGCTGTCGTCGGTGTTCATCTCCAACACCAACCACGAGGAGGACCAGCCGGTCCATCTGCGGCTGCGCGATCCGACCATCCCGGTCAACGTCAACCTGCCGCTCTACGACGCACCGGAGCAGCGCTACTGCCCGGCCGGCGTGTACGAGATCGTGCGGGACGCCGACGGGACCAATCCGCGCCTGCAGATCAACGCCCAGAACTGCGTCCACTGCAAGACATGCGACATCAAGGACCCCTTGCAGAATATCAACTGGGTGGTCCCCGAGGGTGGCGGCGGGCCGAATTATCCCAATATGTAGTCGGACGAGCGGTTTCCCGCCGGACGGAGTAGGCGCGGACCACAGGGCGCGCTATTTTGGAACGACGAGGGAAACTTGGCCGCCGGATCGCCGGCGGCGGTTTGAGGCGCAAATGGTGATCGTTCGGCAAGGCGGATCGCGTAAAGGACCGTTCTGGGCGGGAATCGCCCTGACGCTGGGGATGAGCCTGGGCCTCGTCGCCTGCGCCGGCGCCGAACAGCGCCCGCCCGAACCGTCGGACACCGTCATTTTCGATTCGCCATTCGGCCATTATCTTGCCGCACGCCATGCCGAGCGCGAGCGGGATCTGAGCAATGCCGCCCGCTTCGTCGCCAAAGTTCTGGAGCGGGATCCCAACAATCTCGAGATCCTGCACCGCGCCCATCTGCTGATGCTGGGCGACGGCCGTTTCGCCGAAGCCGTCACGCTCGCGCGCCGTATCGATACGCTGAGCCCGAACAACCCGCCGGCCAACCTGACGCTCGCCGTCGCCGAGGCACGCAACGGCAACTTCGCCGCCGCGCAACAGCATCTGGACGGCCTGCCGCTGACCGGCGCCAACCGCGTGCTCTTGCCGCTGATACGGGCTTGGCTCGAGGTCGCCCAGGGGCGGCCGGCGGCCGCGCTCAACGTGCTGCGTGCACTGGACGAGATCGACGGGTTCAGGCCGCTCTACGAGTACCACGCCGCGCTCATCAACGACCTGACGGGACGGCCCGATGCCGCCGAGGAGCACTATCAGCGGGCCCTTGCGGGCGAGGGCGGCACGTCCATCCGGGTGATCGAGGCGGCAGGCAACTTCTTCGAACGCCAGGGGCGGCCGGCCGTGGCGCGCCAGATATATACGCGCTACGGTGCGCCGTTCTCTGACTCCGTCCTGCTCGCGGCCGCGATGGCACGGCTCGACGCCAACGGTCCGCCGCCGCTGCCGATCGTCTCCGACGCGAGAACCGGTATCGCCGAAGCGCTGTTCAACGTCGCCGGGGCGCTCCGCCAGGAAGGCGGCGGTCAGCTCGCCCTCGCCTATGGGCGGCTCGCGCTCGCCCTCGTGCCGGACAAGCCGGCCGGCCTGCTGCTGGTCGCAGACGTGCTCGACAGCGCCGGACGTCACGCCGAGGCGAATGCGCTCTTCGCGCGCATTCCCAGGCAGTCGCCGCTGTGGTGGTCGGCCCGGCTGCGCATCGCCGAAAACCTCGACGCGCTCGGCGACAGCGAGGCGGCAATTCGCGAGCTTGAGGCGATGGCGGCGGAACGGCCGGAGCGGATCGACGCGCTGGTCACGCTCGGCCAGCTTTTGCGCATGAAGCAGCGCTTTGCGGAGGCGGCGCGCGTGTACGACGAGGCGATCGCCCGGCTCGATACCGTCGAGCCGCGCCACTGGTCGCTGTTCTATGCGCGCGGCATCTCCTACGAGCGCTCCAAGCAATGGAACAAGGCGGAGGCCGATTTTCTCCGTGCGCTCGAGCTCCAGCCGGAGCAGCCGGACGTCCTGAACTATCTAGCCTATTCGTGGGTCGAACAGGGCGTCAACTACGACCGTGCGCTGCGCATGCTCGAGCGTGCCGTCGAGCTCAGGCCGAACAGCGGACATATCATCGACAGCCTCGGCTGGGCTCTCTTCCGGCTCGGCAAGTTCGAGGAAGCGGTGCCGCTGCTCGAACGTGCGGCCGAACTGATGCCGGAGGATCCGGTCATTCTCGACCATCTAGGCGACGGGTATTGGCGCGTAGGCCGCCTGGCGGAAGCCAGGTTCCAGTGGATGCGCGCCCTCCGCAACAAGCCCGAACCCGAGCTGCGGGCCGAAATCGAGCGCAAGCTCGAACGCGGTCTTGCCGCCCAGTCCGAATCCGGCGGCTGAAGGCGTGTCGCGCGACGGGGCGGCGCGCACGGAACGGGCGCGCGCGAAGATCAATCTGTACCTGCACGTGGTGGGCCGTCGCGACGACGGCTATCACCTGCTCGACAGTCTGGTGGCATTCGCCGATATCGGTGACGTGGTGATCGTCGCGTCGGCCCCGGATCTCAGCCTTACCGTCGAAGGGCCGTTTGCGTCGGCGCTCGCCGGCGACGACGACAATCTCGTGTTGCGGGCGGCGCGGGCGCTGGCGACGGCAACGCGCACCCGGGCCGGCGCCGCCCTGCGGCTGGTGAAGAACCTTCCCGTTGCGGCTGGTCTCGGCGGCGGATCGGCCGATGCGGCTGCGGCCCTGCGGGCCCTGTGCGCGCTCTGGACGGTTGCGCCGGATCCGGCGGTCCTCGGCAGGATCGCGCTTGGGCTCGGCGCCGACGTACCGGTTTGTGTCGACGACAGGCCTGCGTTCATCGGTGGCGTCGGCGAGGCGGTCGCACCGGCGCCGGCTTTGCCGGCGGCAGGGCTCGTCCTCGTCAATCCGGGCATACCGCTCGCGACACCTGCCGTGTTCAAGGCGCGGACGGGCCCGTTCTCCAGGCCGGCGCGGTTCGATCGCGCGCCGCGCGATGCGGTCGATCTTGCCCTGATGCTGCGGGAACGCGGCAACGACCTGACCGCGGCGGCGACAGCCTTGGTGCCGCAGATCGGCGAGGTACTCGCCGCGCTCGCGCAAAGCCCGGCGTGTCTGTTGGCGCGCATGTCGGGCAGCGGGGCGACCTGTTTCGGTCTTTATCCCGACGAGGCGGCCGCCGCCCGTGCGGCCGCATGGCTGCGCGAGCGAATGCCCACGTGGTGGATTGCCCCGACGCGGTTGAGCGGTTCGTGAGTGGCAGGTTTTTGATATTTTCTAATGGGTTAACGTCATGTGCCCGATGCAAGGGGAAGGCCGGCTCGACCCATGGCTCGAAACGCGGTCGGCAGCTTGGGATTGCCGATCGCCGTCGATGTTTCCGCCTCGACCGTCGCCCGACTTGGCATCCCGGGATGACGGCGGGAAGGCGTTGCGTTGTGCTCGACCGGAGGGGGTGATAAGTCGTAATCCCCGTTCGCGGTCTTAATCCATCCGGAGAATTTTTCCCCCGATGTCATCGCAGCCTGTGGCGCTCATCACCGGCATCACCGGTCAGGACGGCGCCTATCTCGCCGAGTTTC